>Ga0116230_10002066_pt1 | contig 19341 bp, 18 predicted proteins | sample S1TSphfallax_3_FD_88678 | JGI IMG/M metagenome (GOLD analysis project Ga0116230, IMG submission 88678) | Host-associated microbial communities from peat moss isolated from Minnesota, USA - S1T2_Fd - Sphagnum fallax MG | ecosystem: Host-associated > Plants > Peat moss > Unclassified | place... | reverse complement strand
TCCTCGGTCGGCCGTTCAAGGATTACTACGACACGGCGTTCGTATTCACCGATGCGGGCAACGCCGCGACCCGGGAGCTTCGGCTGTCGCAGCTTGCGGACGCGCTCGAGGGCTACGACGTCGTGTTCTACGGCGAGAGCCATGGACATCCGGGCGTGCACCTTGCGGAGATGAAACTGTTGCGCGCCCTGTACGAGCGCAATCCGCGCTGGATGGTGTCGTTCGAACAGTTCGAGCGCGATACGCAGGGGGTGGTCGACGATTACCTCGCGGGCCGCATCGGCGAGACCACGTTGATCGAGAAGGGCCGCGCCTGGAACAACTACGCGGCCTCCTACCGGCCGCTGCTGGAATTCGCCAAGGTCCATCATCTGCCGGTCATTGCCGCGGAAGCCCCGGGTTGGGCGGTGAGCTGCGTGGGGCGGTCGGGTACCGCGATACTCGATCGATTCTCCCCGCTCGAAAGGTCCTGGGTGGCCAAGGACATACACGCGGGACCCGGTGCCTATCGCGACGCATACATGGAATTCCTCGGCGGGGCAGCGAACGCGCAGATCGGCGCGCAGAACAGTTTCGCCGCGCAGGCCACCCGCGATGACACCATGGCCGAGTCGATTCAGCGGGCGCTCGAACGGCATCCCGGTTACAAGCTGCTGCATCTGACCGGGAGCTTTCATGCGGCCAAATTCTTAGGCACCGTTGAACGCCTGAAGCTGCGCGATCCAGAGCTCAAGATCGCAGTGATCGACCCCGTCGAGGTCGAGAATCCCGATGCGCCGGCATTGCCCGCCGATGCGGTTCGCGACGGCACCGTCCTGCAGCTCATCTATCCGAACCCCGAGGAATTCGCGGCGGGAGAGGACACGAGTGCCTGGGTCGCCAGCATGCATGCCAAGCACACCGCGGGCGTTTGCAAGTATACATTGCCGCCGTGAGCGTCTTCAGCCGCGCCCTGGCGTGACGTATGCGCGGGTGCCGGTCGGCGTGAGCTCGATGCGCGGCGTGCCCAGAAGCTTGAAGGGTAGGTTGCCCATCGGGTCCTTGGCGATCTCGATCACCACGTCCCGCGCCTGGTTCGGCGGTACCGTGGTGGAGGCCGTTTTGCGCTGGTCGAAAACCGTGGTGCACTCGACCGGGTGTTGGGAATCCGGCTTCACCGGCAGGCAATCCTTCACTTCGAGGTAGTACGCATAGTCGGTGAGCGTGAAGTGCGGGGAATCGTTGTACAGCCTGGCGCGAATGGTCTCCAAGGTGCCGGCTTCGATTCCCGCGACGAATTGCACCTGGCCGAAGCGAACCTCCGACAGCGCTATCCGCGTCTTTGCCTCGGGATCCTCACGGTCTTTCTTGTCTTGTTGATATTTGTCGAAATCGAACTGCCGTGAGGCGGCGCCGGCGTTGACCAGCGGCGCAATCGGGATCGAGGCCGGGGCAACCGGCCGGCGATTCAGTATGACGATCGCCAGGAAGACTAGGAATAGTGTGCCGAGAATCGTGAGTCCGATGCGGCGGACGCGAGGTGCTGCAAACAGCAGCAGCACGGCGATTGCAGCGAAGCTCCACACCATTGCCGATGCTTCCGTTTCTGCTATTGCGCCTGGGGCACTGCGGGGTCGCGGCGGATCAACAGCGGCAAGGCGTCCGCGAACGCGCCCCGGGTCTCGATCCGCATGACGCGCGGCGGCAACCCGTCGCCGAGACACGCAACCGCGATGGCGCGTTTCGGGCACACGCCGAGGCAACTGACCGACACCACACGCGGGCGCGGCCGCGCTTCATGCAGATGCCTGCGGGCGATCTTCACCAGCGCCTTCCCCTTCAGGTGCTCTGGGCCGTTCTTGCGCTTGCGGCAATCCTTGCAGACGAGGATGAGGGCGTCCCACTTCGGGATTTCGATCGACGCGAAAATGTTGTTCATGCAAGCACAAGAGTACGCGGAAAGGCGCCAACCCACAGCATTGTCTATACTTTCGTCCCATGAGTTTCAATTGCGCCAAGTGCCCAGGGTATTGCTGCAGCCATGGGCGAATTGCGGTGAGCGAGTACGACATCAGCCGGCTGGCCAGGCATTTCGGGATTTCCGAGCGGGCGGCGCGCAAGCGCTTGACCTACGTCTACAAGGCGGGGGACGTGACCGAACGGATCTTGCGGCATCACAAGGACAAGGTTTATACCTCGATATGCCATCTTTTCGACCGCAAGGCGCGGCAATGCACCGTGTACGCGGCCCGACCGAATGTCTGCCGCAAGTACCCTTACGGCAACACCTGCGGGTACTATGACTTCCTAAAGTTCGAGCGTACCTTTCATGACGACAAGGATTTCATTCCGTCGGCTTGATCGCCCTTGAGTTTACAATAATTCGCATGGGTCGGATTCGCGGGGGAGAGGCGACAGATGGGCATCTCGGTGCGGTTGATTTGCCTGGTGCTGTGTTCGAGTGGCGCCTTGCCATTGCAAGCCGACACGGCGGACGGCACGCCAATAGCCCCCGGTGACGCACCGGTTCCCCAGGAAAGTTTCCTCTCCTCCTTGAAACAGGCTTTCAAACAGGATTTCGATCATCAGGTGGTGCGCGGTCATTTCGATGTCGGGACGCCGCCGGACGCCGTGCATCGCTACTACTGCTTGGTGGACGCCAAGAGCGGCCGGCGCGAACCCAATGGCGTACCCGGCGAACTCGTACCGCGCGCCGATGGAATGACCGGGATCAAGGCCACGGCGGTCTCCGTTTACGCTTGCGCGAGCGCCGAGCAACAGGGGATCTTGGTCACCACGGACTATGTGTTGGTCGGCGCCGCCGCGGCGGGCGCCACGCCGGTTGCCGCACCCGTGGTCGTGGCACCGGTCGCTCTAGCACCGGTGGCTGTGGCGCGGGCCGCCGTCAGCGGCGCGCCGGCTGACCGGGTCGATGTGGCGGGCGTGAAACTCGGCATGTCGCTCGACGAGGTGCGTGCCATTCTGAAGTCGAAGAATCTTGCGGATTATCATGAATCGACGCAGACCCTGGGGGATCGCGCGGCGGGCGGACGTTTCGTGAACGTCGTTGCCGCATGGACGCCGCTGCTGGACGGCGACGCGGACGCGTTCACCGTGATGTTCACGCCCGTTCCGGGCAAGGAACGGGCCATGGCGATTGTTCATTCGGTGGACTACGCCTCAGGCCATGCCGTACGCGAAGCTGCCCTGACCAGCGGCCTTACGAAAAAATACGGTGGCTATGCGGGATCGGACGGCTTGCCCGCGGCCCCGACCTGGCGTGTGCAGCATGACGGCAGCGTACAGGTGGGTGACACGTGCAGCCGCCGCGACCTGTTCGGTGGGTTGGCCGACCTGGGCGTCGTCAACACCGATCGGCCGAACCTGGCCATGAAAACGAACCCCGACGAATTCCGCTTTCAGATCGAGTCGTGCGGAGTTGCCATCGTTACCGAAGATCACCTGGTGTCCGACGCGATGTTGCCGAGCGGCGAGCGGCCGGTGATGCGATTCACGGTCACGGCTTACAGCCCGCCGATCGCGTTCGAGGGCGCAGCGGCGGCGGCGCAATTGATGCAAGCCGGGGTGAATGTCCCACGGCCCCGGGATGCTGCAATCCCCGAGCTGTAAGTGTAGGGGCGTGTCCTACATCTGCTGACCGGGGGCTGTTGCTATATTCGCGGCAATGAGAGATCTGGAATTGTCGAGCGAAAGCGGCGAGCTGGGCGCGATTTTCTGGCGCAGCCTGTTCGAGAAGCTCCAAGAGGGATTTTTCATCGCCGAGATGGTGCGCCATCCGCACGGCCGCATCATCGACTGGCGGTTCATCGAAATGAACGAGGCCTGGGAGCGTGGCTCCGGGCTGCAACGTGCCGCGGCGCGGGGACGTACGGTCCGCGAAGTGATACCCGGAATCGAACCGGTTTGGATCGAGAATTTCGGCCGGGTCGCCGATACCGGCCAGCCGGCGAGCTTCTCGCAAGAGGTCAATGACCTGAAGCGTAATTACGACGTGCGCGCATTTCCCTTGAGCGCGCAACGCATCGCCGTGTTGTTCGTCGAGGTTTCCGGCCGCGATCGTGCCAATGCGCGTCGCAATGCGCTGCTCGAACTCAGCGACCGGATCCGCGAATTGCAGGATCCGGATGACATTGCGTACACCACGGCCGAAGTGTTGGCACGCACCCTCGGCGTTTCACGAGCCGGCTATGGTGCCGTCGATGTGCGCCGCGAGACAATCGCCATTGCCCGCGACTGGAACGCGCCAGGCATCAAGAGCCTCGCCGGCGAGCTGAACTTTCGTGAGTACGGCAGCTACATCGAAAATCTGAAACGCGGCGAAACGGCCGTGGTCGCGAACGCCTACGAGGACCCGCGTACGCGCGACATGGCCGAACGGTTGAATGAGATCAATGCCGTATCGTTCGTCAACATGCCGGTGAATGAGCATGGCGGGTTCGTCGCGTTATTGTATTTGAACCATGCGGTGGCGCGGGAATGGACCGTGGAGGAGCTCGATTTCATTCGCGATGTGGCCGAGCGGACGCGACAGGCCGTGGAGCGCCGCCGGGCTGAACAGAGTTTGCGCGCTCTCGCGGCATCGCTGGAGCGGATGGTGCAGACGCGAACCGAGGCGCTCGAGCGCGCCCAGGCGCGGCTGCGCGCGATCTTCGAGACCAGTTACCAGCTGCAGGGCCTGCTCGACCTCGACGGCACCTTGATCGATGCCAACGCGACGTCGCTCAAGGTCATCGGCGCGACTTTGGACGAGGTGGTTGGCCGGCCGCTGTGGCAGACACCATGGTTCGCGGGTACCCGCGGTATGCCCGAGAAGGTCCGCACCGCTGTGCAGGCCGCCGCCCGCGGCACGCCTTCGCGTCTCGAGGTGTCAATCAATCTGCCCTCGGGGCTGCGGTCATACGATTTTTCGCTGCGGCCGATTCGTGACAACACCGGCGGGGTGGTCGGCATCGTTCCCGAGGCGGTGGACATCACCCAACGGCAGCGTGCGGAGGAGCAGCTACGTCAGGCACAGAAGATGGAAGCGGTGGGACAGCTCACCGGTGGCCTGGCGCACGATTTCAACAACCTCCTGACCGGGATCAGCGGCAGCCTCGAGATGCTGCAGTCACGGGTGGCGCAAGGCAATTTCGGCGCCATCGAGCGTTATGCGAATGCGGCCCATGGGGCGGCAAAACGCGCCGCCGCGCTGACCCACCGCCTGCTCGCATTCTCCAGACGACAGACGCTCGACCCGAAGTCCACGGATGTGAACCGCCTGGTCGCCGACATGGAGGAGATGATCCGGCGCACGGTGGGTCCCTCGATCCAGCTGGAGGTGATCGGCGCCGGCGGCCTGTGGCGCACGTTCATCGACCGCCACCAGCTCGAAAACTCGCTCCTCAATTTGTGCATCAACTCGCGCGATGCCATGCCGAATGGCGGCCGTATCACCATCGAGACCGCCAACACCTGGCTCGACGAGCGTGCCGCACGGGAGCGGGATCTGGCGGCCGGACAATACGTGTCACTGTCGGTCACCGACACAGGCACGGGCATGACGCCCGAGGTGACCTCGCGGGCCTTCGATCCGTTCTTCACCACCAAGCCGCTCGGCGAGGGCACCGGCCTCGGCTTGTCGATGGTCTATGGCTTCGCCCGCCAGTCCGGCGGACAGGTGCGCATCTACACCGAAATCGGGCAGGGCACGACCTTGAGTCTGTACCTGCCCCGGGACCGTTCCGGGTCGCAGCCGGACGCGCCGCCCGCCATCGATACGGAGCTCGTCCCGCACGGCACCGGCGAGGTCGTGCTCGTGGTGGATGACGAACCGACGATTCGCATGCTCGTCACGGAAGTGCTGGAAGACGCGGGCTATGCTGCAATCGAAGCCGGCGATGGCCCTGAGGGACTCAAGCTGCTGCAGTCGGCCGCGAAGGTCGATCTGTTGATCACGGACGTGGGTCTGCCGGGCGGCATCAACGGCCGCCAATTGGCGGATGCGGCGCGGGCGTTGCGGCCCGATTTGAAGGTGTTGTTCATCACGGGATATGCCGAGAATGCGGTGGTCGGCAACGGCCACCTCGATGCCGGAATGCAGGTGCTGACCAAGCCTTTTGCCATGGACACGCTTGCAAAACGGATCAAAGGCATGGTCGAGGGGTTGTGAACCATGCCAACCAGACTCTCACGGCGCCGTGAAGCAGGCCCTCAGGAATGCGGACTTTTGCGCACCCACCAGTTTCTTCGCCTTCGCTTCCTTGAGACAGGCGGTGCGCTTGGCATGGCGGGCGGCGGCATCGCCGTCCGGGGAAGGAGCCGTCAGCGGCGCCGGCGGCGTTGCGTCGGACTTGTCGGCTGGTGGCAGTCCCCAGGCGCTCGGAACGAGCACCACCAATAGAGCGGCCAAGGGAAGGATCTGTCGCATGCATCCTAGAATAGCTTTCAACTGCGCCGCCACCGATGAAGCGCGCATGAAGCTTCCTTAACCTTGGGCGCAATGACGCCGTGCCAATTGCAGATAGCGGGCTTCGTCGGGCGCGCGGCCCGCGCGTTGCGCTTCCCACAGGGTCTCGGCCAGAGCGTCCATCAGCAGGTGGTCGGCGCGGTGTGCATCACCTGACTGCGCCACGAGTCGCTGGTGCAGGGCGCGCACCCCGGGCGGCCGGTCGATGGTCACCTGCTCGCGAACGGCCATATGCAGTCCCAGATGCAGAAACGGGTTTGCTGCGGGTTCGGCGGCGCAGTCCTCGGCCAGCGCCTTGACGGAATCCTCGAGCAGCGGCTGATATTCGGGATGCACGCCTATCACCTCGGCGATCATCGCTTCCAGCGGGGTCAAGATCGTGCCCGAGCGCTGTTTACGCCAGGCGTCGAGATAGCTCTGTCGCAGTTGATCACGACTGTAAGAATCGAACACAGTCATTGGACGGCCTTCGTCTTGCGACGGTATTCACAGAGATCGGCGATGACACAGGTGGGACAGTCCGGGACGCGCGCCTTGCACGTGTACCTGCCGTGCAGGATCAACCAATGATGCGCGTCCTTGAGGTACTCCGGGGCGATGAACTTCATGAGCCTGTCCTCGACCGCCCGCACCGTTTTGCCGGTGGCCAGCCCGGTGCGGTTCGCGACGCGAAAAATATGCGTGTCGACCGCCATCGTGGCCTCGCCGAATGCCGTGTTCAACACCACGTTGGCGGTCTTGCGACCCACGCCCGGAAGGCTTTCGAGTGCTTCCCGGGTCCTCGGCACCTGGCCCGCGTGTTCGGTGACCAGTGCGTGGCAGGTCGCAATGATGTTCTTCGCCTTGCTGTTGTATAGACCGATGGTTTTGATGAAAGGAGTGAGCCCGGCGACGCCGAGCGCGAGCATGGCGGCAGGATCGTTGGCGGCACGAAACAGCGCCGGTGTGGCCTTGTTCACCCCCTTGTCCGTGGCCTGCGCCGACAAGATCACCGCGATCAACAATTCGAATGGCGATTGGTAGCGAAGTTCGGTGCGCGGCGCGGGATTGGCGGCACGCAAGCGGGCAAAGATTGCGCGACGCTTGGCGTCGTTCATGGCCGAGCGGCGGCTTTTTTCGCCTCGAGGGCGCGTTGCCGCTCGGCAACCCGCAGCTGCAGCCGCTGGTTGTGCGCGTCGAAGCGCTCGCGATTCACGGCGGGTCGATTGACCGCGGGCACCGCCGGTTCGCGCAAGTCGATGCAATCGACCGGGCACGGTGCGATGCATAATTCACAACCGGTGCAGCGATCCGCCAACACGGTGTGCATCCATTTCGGTGCGCCGACGATGGCATCGACCGGGCATGGAGCCAGGCAGCGGGAACAGCCGATGCACCGGGACTCGTCGATGAAGGCAACTCGTGCGGCGGTTTCGACGCCGTTGACCGGATTCAACGGCAGCACCTTGCGGCCCAAGAGCTCTGCCAACGCGAGAATGGTGGCACTGCCGCCCGGCGGGCATTGGTTGATCTCTGCCTCGCCGTCGGCGATTGCCACCGCGTACGGCCGGCACCCCGGATAGCCGCAGCGAGTGCATTGGGTCTGCGGCAGCAGCGCATCGATGTGCGCCACGCCGGCGGCCGGCGGCGGGGTCATCTATTTGATTCGCATGCCAGGCGTCGCACCGCTGTCAGGCGACAATACGAAGATGTTGCCGCCGCCGGGACCGGCCGCCAACATCATGCCTTCGGATACGCCGAAGCGCATTTTGCGCGGTTCAAGATTGGCTACCACCACGATCAGGCGCCCGACCAGCGCCTTAGGTTCATAGGCCGCGCGAATTCCGGCGAAGATCTGCCGTTCGCCGAGTTCGCCGACATCCAGACGCAATTGCAGCAGCTTATCCGCGCCGGCGACCAGGTCGGCGCTCACGACTTTCGCGACCCGGAGGTCAACCCGCAGAAACTCATCGATCGAGATGGAATTGCCTTCCACGGCCGCTGCCGCCGCCAGCGTCGCCGCGTCGGACGCAGCAGCCGAGGAGACCGTGCGTCGCGATGCCGTCGCCGGAGCAGCGCCCGCCACCGCCGCGCCACCGGCGCCCGTATCCACCACGTCCGTGGTCACGGGCTCGATGAGGCGGGCCACCGCCTTCGCATCGAGACGCGTAGCCAGGGCTCGATAGGGAAGGATGGCGGTTCCCTCGAGCGGCGTGGCCGCGCTGTCCCAGGTCCAGTCGGATTCCTGAAAGAACTCGCGCGCCGCCTGCGCCATGTCGGGCAACACCGGCTGCAGATAGATCATCAGCACGCGGAATAAATTCAGGCCCTGGGTGCAGACGCTCTGGACCGCGGCGGCGTTCTCGGGACTTTTCGCCAGCGCCCAAGGCTTGTGCGAATCGATGTATTGATTGGCACGATCCGCGAGACTCATGATCTCGCGGATCGCCGTGGCGGTGTCGCACGCCTCGTAGGCCGCGGCGATGCCGCTGCCGGCCGCCACGAAGTCGGCATACAAAGCGGCATCCGCCAGGTGAGCGGCGAGCACTCCGCCCGAGCTCTTGGTCACGAAGCCGGCGCAGCGGCTGGCGATGTTCACGAGCTTACCGACGACGTCGGAGTTCAAGCGGGTGGTGAATTCATCGAGGTTCATGTCGATGTCGTCGATGCCGGGACCGAGTTTCGCCGCAAAGTAGTAGCGCAGATACTCCGCCTCGAAATTGTCCAAGTAGCGCCGGGCGGTGATGAACGTGCCGCGCGACTTCGACATCTTCTGGCCGTTGATGGTCACGAATCCATGAGCGTGCACCGCGGTCGGACGCCGCAGCCCCGCGCCCTCGAGCACCGCCGGCCAGAACAGCGTGTGAAAATACAGAATGTCCTTGCCGATGAAATGATGCAGCTCGGTACGCCCGTCCAGCCCGAGGAAGTCGTCGAAGCGCAGTCCGGTCCGCGCGCACAGCTGTGTGAAGCTCGCCAGATAACCGATGGGCGCGTCGAACCAGACATAGAAATATTTGCCCGGCGCATGCGGAATCTCGAAGCCAAAATAGGGCGCGTCGCGGGAAATATCCCAGTCCTTCAAGCCCTGCGTGAACCATTCGGCGAGTTTTCTCGCCACCGTCTCCTGCAGCGAACCGCTCTTCACCCAGACGGCGAGGCTCGACTCGAAGCTGCTCAAACGAAAGAAATAATGCTCCGAGTCGCGCCACACGGGTGCGGTGCCGCTGACCACCGACAGCGGGTTCTTGAGGTCGGCGGGGGTGTAGGTCGAGCCGCAGTTCTCGCAGGAATCGCCATGCTGGTCCGCGGTGCCGCACACCGGGCACGTGCCCTTGATGTACCGGTCCGGCAGGAACATCTTGGCGGTGTCGTCATACGCCTGACTGATGGTGCGGCGGTCGATGTGACCGGCGGTGAGCAACCGGCCGTACAACTCCTCGCACAATACCTGGTTCTCGTGCGAGTGCGTCGAGCCGAAGTTGTCCAAGCCGACGAGCATCTCCTCGAGATCTCGCCGGTGTTCGAGATTCACGCGCTCGATCATGGCCTCAGGGGTCAAGCCCTCGGCCTGCGCCTTGAGCATGATCGGGGTGCCGTGAGTGTCGTCCGCGCACACGTAGTAGCACTCGTGGCCACGCAGCTTTTGGAATCGCACCCAGATATCGGTTTGTACGGTCTCGAGGATATGGCCCAGGTGGAGCGAGCCGTTCGCATACGGCAGCGCGCTGGTCACGAGAATTCGGCGTCGTTCGGTCATGCCGAATTATGCCATGGTCGCTCGAGCCGGTGGGCGCGGAGCCAGGCGGCGCGGCGGCCTAGGAGGCGTTTCGCACGTTTTCGAAGCGGCTCTTGTTGATTGCCTTCTTGTAGGCCTCCTGGCCGGTGATTTGTCGCGCATCCAACAAGGCCTGAATGGCCGAGTCCATCAGCCGCATGCCGCTCCCGGCGCCGCTTTGCATGGCATTCTCGAGCTGGTCCATTTTGCCCTGGCGGATCAGATTGGCGACCGCGGGCGTATTGATGAGAATTTCCAGGGCGGCAACCCGTCCCTGTTTGTTGGCGGTGGGAATGAGCTGCTGCGAGACTACGCCGCGCAGGCTGGTCGACAACATGGTGCGCACGTGCGGCTGCTTGTCGGCAGGAAAGGCGTTGACCAGGCGATCGACCGTGGCCGCGGCGCCGTTGGTGTGCAACGTGCCCATCACCAGGATGCCCATTTCCGCCGCGGTCACCGCAATGCTCATGGTCTCGAGGTCGCGCAACTCGCCCACCAGGATGACGTCCGGATCCTCACGCAACGCCGACATCAGTGCGGCGGAGAACGAGGGCGAGTGCACACCGATTTCGCGCTGACTAATCAGGCATTGTTTGCGCACGTGCACGAATTCGATCGGATCCTCGATGGTGAGGATGTGGCCCTTTTCCCGCGTATTGATGTCATCGACCATTGCGGCGAGCGTGGTCGACTTGCCGGATCCCGTCTTGCCGGTGACCAGGATCAGACCGTTGTTGATCTTGCACAGATTCATCACCGCCTCGGGCAGCTTCAGCTCCTGCGCGGTGCGGGCTTTCGATGGAATCGCGCGAAACACGGCGCCCATGCCGTTCAACTGACGCATGACGTTGACGCGGAATCTCGCGACGCCCGGAATGCTGTAGGCGAAGTCCGTGCCGTCCTTCGCTTCGAATCGCTCCACCGACGCCTTGGGCATGATTTCATAGAGCGTCGTCTTGACCATCTCGGCGTTCAGCGGCTCAGGATTCAGCGGTTTCAGCTCCCCATACTGGCGGATGCGCGCCGGATCGCCCGCCAGGAAATGCAGATCCGAGCCGTTGCGCTCCAGTACCGCGTTGAGATAAGTGTCGATGGCCGCCATGCTGGCGCCTCAGGTCGCGACCGGCTCAACCGGAGGCATCACGGGTATGTCGCTCACGAAACGCTGAAATGCCCGCTTGTCCGCCGCGTAGGTGTAGGCCTGTTCCGGGTCGATTTCCTTGGCATTGATCGCCGTCATCAGCGCCTGATCCATGAGTTGCATGCCGTGTTCCTTGCCCATCTGCAGCTGGCTCGGAATCTGGTGCGTTTGATCGGTCATGATGAGCTTGCCGATCGCCTTGGTCACCACCATGACTTCGCAGATCGCGCGCCGCGCGCGCTGGTCAGGGCTCTTGACGAGTATCTGGGTGATGACCGCAATCAGGCTCGCGGCCAGAAAGCTCTTGGTCTGTTCCCGTTCCTCGGTCGGCAATGCATCGATGATGCGGTCGAGCGTCTTGGTGGCGCTGGTCGTGTGCAGCGTGCCGAGCACGAGGTGGCCGGTTTCCGCCGCCGTCATCGCCATCGAGATCGTTTCCGCGTCACGCATTTCGCCGACCAGAATCACATCCGGATCCTCGCGCATCGCAGCGCGGACCCCTTCGGCAAAGGACGGCAGATGGGCGCCGAGTTCGCGTTGAATCACCTGACTCGACTTGCTGCGATGAACGAACTCGATGGGATCCTCCAGGCTGATGATGTTGAGCGACCGGGTGGCATTCAGGTGGTCGATCATGGACGCGAGGGTGGTCGATTTGCCGGTGCCGGTCGCCCCGGTCACCAGGATCATGCCCTGATGGTAATCGCATAGCTTGCGTACGATGGGCGGCAGACCCAACTGATCGATGCTCGGCATGCTGGTGGGAATCGAACGAAAGGCCGCACCGATCCCGGTCTCCTTGCGAAACACATTGGCGCGAAAACGGCCGCCGTCCACCGTTACGTGGGCAAAATCCAGATCATGGCCCTCGCGCAGCACCTTCTGCTGCGATTGCGTGAGCACTTCCGTGATGTACCCCTCCAATTCCGCCTCGCCGAGATCGCGGAATTTGATCGGCATCAAATCGCCATGCATGCGCATCATCGGCGGCACGCCGACGGCGAGATGCAGATCCGAACAGCCTTGCGCCACGGCGAGCTTGAGGAACGCGTCGATTCTTGCCATAACCCGGTAGGCTACCCGCAAGCAATTGGTTTTTCGAGTGTTTGGCGCCTACATGGGCCATAAACGTGAGGTCCGTCGGGATTTCTAGAGGAATTGTTCCAGCGACAGCCGTAGTTCATCCATGCTTTGCGCGCGCTTGGCCTTGTCCAAGGCCATGCATTTCATTACCAGATTGTTGAGTTCGACGGGCAGCTGCTTGTTGATGTCGATGGGCGGCCGCGCCTTGCCCTGGACGTGCTGGTACATCACGGACATGTGGTCACCCCGCGAATAGGGCGGGACGCCGGTCAGCAACTCGTAAAGAATGACACCCAGACTGTAGATGTCGGCCCTTTCGTCGACTTTCTTGCCGAGAATCTGTTCCGGAGCCATGTACTTCGGCGAACCGATCACGTAGCCGGTCTTGGTCAGCTGCGTGTCGCCCTGGGTCTGGGCGGCCGCCACGCCGAAGTCCACGATTTTAAGGAGGCTGTCGTTGTCGATCAGGACGTTCGCGGGCTTCAAGTCGCGGTGCACGATGCCCGCCTGGTGCGCTACCGCCATGCCGGTGGCGATGTCGATCGCGAATTTGATGGCGCGTTTGAGTTCGACCGGCTTCTCGTTGATGATTTCGCCGCCGAGCGTGTGCGACGGGAAGTATTCCATCGAAATCGCGTAGTTTCCCTGGATGTACAGAAAGTCGTAGATGCGGATGACGTTCTTGTGCGTGATCTTGCGGCTGTAGCGCAATTCGTGCACGAAGCGCTTCATCATCTCCTCATCCGACGCCACGTTGGGATTCAAGAACTTCAGGATGAGCCGCTCCTCGACGACGGTGTCCTCCATCAGCAGCACCGTGCCGAATGCACCCTTGCCGATCTTCTCGATGTATTTGTAGCGGCCTTCGATCACGTCGCCCGGTTTCAACGTCGCAATGTCGAGCCGCTCGATCTTGGTCTCGTTTTCTTTGACGATTTTCGACAGCTCGGCGTTTTCGATAAGCAGCGTCTTGGCCGGCTCCTGCAGTTGCGCCGCGCGCCGGTTCGCCGCCACCTGCAGCGTCGAAAATCGGTTCTGCAGTTCCTGCATGGCGCGGTCGACGGCCGCGCTCATGATGTCATCCGTGCCACCGGACAGGGCTTCGATGTGCATGCGGATGGTGTCGGCGCGGCGCTCGTCCGCCAGCTTGGACAAGGCCCCGATCACCTCCACCTTGATTTCGCTCTCGGGTCGCTGCAGCAGCGGCAACAGATGCTCGATGCTGCGGTGATCGCCGACCTTGGCGATGGCGCGCACCACCACGGGCAGAGTCTTCGGCTCGCCGGCGGCGAGCATTTCCTGAAGGCGCGGCACGGCCTTGGTGGAGCCGATTTCCGCGAGCGCATCCACAGCCCGTTCACTCACCCACCAGTCGCGGTCTTTCGTCGCCTCGATCAATTGCGCGACGGCGCGTTCGTCCTTGGTCTGGTTCAAGATCTCGATCGCGGCGCGGCGAATGTCCTGGTTGTCGTCCTTGATGAGCGCGAGCACGGCGTCGACCACGCGCGGACCGCCGATCTTGCCCAGCGCGTCCGCGGCGCGCGTGCGCACCCACCAATCGCTGTCCGCGATCACTTCCAAAAGATATTTTACCGATTGCGACGTGCCGACCGCGTTCAACACTTCGACTGCGGCGCGGCGTGCATATTCGTTCTCGTCCTTGAGCACGTCGACCAGGAATCTGACGGTGTCGGGATGGTTGGCGCGCACCACCACGTCTACGGCCTTGTTCTGCACCTCGATTTCCGGGTCGCGCAGCATGCCGACCAGCAACGGCATGTCGAACGGGCCGTCCATGCGTATGAGTCCGGAGAGCGCCGCCGCGCGGACGAATTTGCTCGGGTCCTTGAGCTGCTTTTGGATAGCCTCCTTCACCCGCGGCGTGTTGAAGCGGGCGAGCACGTTGATGATGTGCAGCCGGGCGACCGGATCCTTGCCCTCGATGCGGGCCAGCAAATCGTCGATCGAGGATTCGTCGGCGATTTCGCCGATGATCTTGAACAGGCCGGAACGCTCGCTCGCCTCCTGGGTATAGGCGGCGTGAAGCAGCTCACGAACGCTGTAGCGGGATTTCTGGGCGGCGATCACGTCGAGGATGGCCTGCTTCGGCATGCCCGGCTTGGTCAACGCATCGAGCAGGGCGGCCGGGGGGTAGTTCTTGCTGGAGGATAGCGCCCAGGCGATTCCCGAGGAGACTCGGGCGCTGGCATCCGCCATGGTGCGCAGCAGATGCGGCAGGGTTTTCGGGTCGATTAGGCGCGACAGCGCCTCGACATAAACCAGCGTCTCGCGCTTCTCGGCGTTGTTGAGCGCGGCGACGATCGGATCGATGGCGTTCGGTCCGAGAGCGACCAGTTTTTCCAGTGCCTTTTGTGCCAGAGGGCTCCCTGGATTGCCGCTGGATTTAACCTCGGCTATGAGCCGGTCGGCACGGTAATTGGCAAATAAACTCATTCGGTGCCTTGATTTCTCACCCTCAGCAGCGTCGTCAAGTATGCCATACCGCACGGCCTTGTCCGTGTGAGCTAGAATACGGTTTATGACCCAAGCTACCGTGACAGCCGAAGCGATTCGCGCAAAATTAGGGACTTACATCGATCCGTATTTGGGCCAAAGCTTGGATCAGGCGAAGGCCATCGGTGCGCTCGCGATATCCGGCGAGACGGTGTCGATCGAGCTCACGTTCGGCTTTCCCGTGGCGGATTACGCTGCGGAATTATTGCCCGCGTTGCACCGCCATCTGGCCGCTGAGTTGGGCGGCGCGCGCCTCAGCCTCGCGTTGGCGGCGAAGATCGCTGCGCACGCGGTGCAAAAGACCTTGAAACCGCTCGCGTCCGTCAAAAACGTCGTGGCGGTGGCATCGGGCAAGGGAGGGGTGGGCAAGTCGACCACGGCCGCCAATCTGGCTCTGGCCTGGGCCGCGCAGGGCGCCCGCGTGGGCCTGCTGGATGCCGATATCTACGGTCCCAGCCAGCCGTTGATGATGGGACTGTCGGGCCGCAAGCCGGAAAGTGCTGATGGCAAGCACCTGACCCCGCTCCGCGCCCACGGCGTCGAGGTCATGTCCATCGGCTTCCTGGTTGATGCGGAACAGCCCATGGCGTGGCGCGGACCCATGGTGACCCAGGCATTGACCCAGCTGCTCGGGGAGACGCAGTGGGGTGACCTCGATTATCTGGTGGTCGACATGCCGCCGGGCACCGGTGACATCCAACTCACCCTGGCGCAGCGCGTGCCGGTCAGCGGCGCCGTGATCGTCACCACGCCCCAGGACATTGCCCTGCTCGACGCGCGCAAGGGCCTCAAGATGTTCGAAAAGGTCGAGGTGCGCGTACTCGGCGTGGTGGAAAACATGAGCGTGCACGTGTGCGCCAATTGCGGGCACGTCGAGCATGTGTTCGGCAGCGGCGGCGGCGCCCGCATGGCTGAACAATATGGGGTGCAGTTGTTGGGCGAATTACCGCTCGACATCCGCATTCGCGAGGACGCCGATGGCGGCCTGCCCACCGTGGTGGCGGAACCGGCGAGCGCCCGCGCCCGGAGTTATTTTCAGATGGCGCGCCGCACTGCAGCGCGATTGGCAACCCTCAACAAGGACTACACCAGGATGTTTCCCAAGATCACGGTCGAAGCCACCTGATGAGCGTCAAGAGCGACCGCTGGATCCGGCGCATGGCCGCCGCGCACCATATGATCGAACCGTTTTCCCCGGAACAGGTGAGAACCGCCGACGGCCAGAAAATCGTCTCGTACGGCACGTCGAGCTACGGCTATGACGTGCGCTGTGCCGATGAGTTCAAGATCTTCACCAACATCAATTCCACCATCGTCGACCCCAAGAACTTCGACGAGAAATCCTTCGTCGACTTCAAGGGTCCGATCTGCATCATCCCGCCGAATTCGTTCGCGCTCGCGAGGACCGTGGAGTTTTTTCGGATTCCGCGCAGCGTGCTCGTCGTCACGGTTGGCAAATCGACGTATGCACGCTGCGGGATCATCTGCAACGTAACGCCTTTGGAACCCGAGTGGGAAGGTCACGTCACGCTCGAGTTCTCCAACACCACTCCGCTGCCCGCCAAGATCTACGCCAACGAAGGCGTGGCACAGATGTTGTTCTTCGAGTCCGACGAGATTTGCGAAACCTCCTACCGGGATCGCGGCGGCAAGTACCAGGGTCAACGCGGCGTGACGCTGCCCAAGACCTGATTCAGCGTCTTGATCTTCATCGTGAACTCGACCTTGTCGCCGCGGGAGCGCTCGGCGAGCACCGGCACGTACTCGAGCGAAGGCGCGAACCACATGCGTAGCACACGGTCGTTGCCATCGCGGTGGCTCGAGACGATCACCGTATCGAGTTCGCCCAACGCGGTGCGGATGCGGGCGGAGCCTTCCACCGTGTAGAGAAATTCCTTGATCGTGTCCTTGTCGAGGATGTGGAAGGTCTTGGGCAGGTCGCCGTTCTTGAGATCGAGCATCACTTCGATCTGAATCGACATGATGTCCTCCGTGCCTTCGCCGAGCTTCAGGTTGATGGGTTTTTTTTCGGTCTCGCCCTGCGCCCGGCCCGTCGCCCAGTCGAAATCGACGGTCGCGGTGGACGTGCCGTCCTCCGCCCGGTATTTCTCCGGCCTGACATGATCGCCTGAGATGCTGAACCAGCTTTTTTGAATCACGTCGTTGGCATAAATGATGCGAAACACGCCCCGGGCGGTCACCGTCCACGTGTAGATGTAGCTGCCGGGGGCCGTGTCCAGCTTCAGCTGCAGATCGCTGGTGCCGACGTTGATGCCGTGCCAGTCGGCGTTGTAATGCGCGGCGAACGGGTCAATGACCCAGGCGTTGCCGGAGGGTGAGGTCGCGGCCGATGCGGTACCGGCGTGGAGTGCCGCCAGCGTGAGGAGAATCGGCGTGACGACCATCGGCGCGTACGCGGTCCGCTTCTTCATGAGCTTGCCGGCAAGGCGCCATCCGCAGCGTACTCGAGCGGCGTGCCGAGCGCCTTGCCGTCGAGCCATGCCAGGCCGTCGCGGCAGCGTAGGCGTCCGGCGCAATACCAGGCGACCGCCAGGGGGTAGATGCGATGCTCGACCGCCTGGACACGTGCTGCCAGCGCCGTTTCATCGTCCCCCGGCCGAACCGGAACACGCGCTTGGATGATGGCTGGGCCGCCGTCCAATTCGGCGGTCACGAAATGCACGGTGGCACCGTGCAACGCATCGCCGGCGGCGAGGACCCGCCGATGGGTGTGCAAGCCGGGATGCTTGGGCAGCAGCGACGGGTGGATGTTCAAGATTCGTCCGGCATAGCGGTCGACGAATTCGGGCGACAGGATGCGCATGAAGCCGGCCAGCACGATCAAGGACGGCGCGGCGGCGTCGATGGCCTCGGCCAACCGCCGGTCATAGCCCGCGCGATCCATGTTCTTCTCCTTCGGCACTGCGCGCGCGTCGATGCCCAGATCACGCGCGATCGCGAGTCCGCCGGCCTCCGGGACGTCCGCGAGCACCAGCGACACCCGATAGCTTTGTGCCGTCTCGATGAGCGCACGCATGTTGCTGCCGCGGCCGGAAATCAGAATGACCACCGACGGCGGAGACGGTGCGTCGTTCAAACGATCACGACGCCACGCGTGCCGTCCTTGACCTCGCCGATGACCAATGCTTCCTGGCCGGCCTCGCGCAATACCGCGATCGCCCGGTCCGCATCGCGAGCGGCCACCTGCACGGTCATGCCGATGCCGCAATTGAATACTCGGAACATTTCCGCATCGGCGACGTTTCCCGCCCGCTGCAGCCAGTCGAATATCGGCTGGCGGCGCCATGCCTTGCGCTGCAAAATGACCTCCAGGCCATCGGGAAGCACGCGCGGAATATTGTCGACGAGGCCGCCGCCGGTGATATGCGCAAGGCCATGCACCGGTACCGCGCCGATCAACGCCAGCAATGATTTGACATAGATCTGGGTCGGCGCCATCAGTCGATCGACCAGCGGCAGTCCATCCAGATCCGCGTCGAGATCGGCGCCCGACACCCTGAGTATGCGGCGGATCAGCGAAAAGCCGTTCGCATGGGGGCCGGATGAGGGCAGTCCCAGCACCACATCCCCGGCGACGGTTTTCGAGCCGTCGATGATCGATTCCTTCTCGACGATGCCGACGCAGAAACCGGCGAGATCGTAATCGTCGCCGTGGTACATGCCGGGCATTTCGGCCGTCTCGCCGCCCACCAGCGCACAACCGGCCTGCACGCAGCCTTCCACGATTCCGGCGATCACGCGCGCCCCCACGTCGACCAACAGTTTCCCGGTCGCAAAGTAATCAAGAAAAAACAGCGGCTCCGCGCCTTGCACCACGACATCGTTCACGCACATGGCCACGAGATCGATACCGACCGTGTCGTGCCGGCCGGTATCGATCGCCAGCCGTAGCTTGGTGCCGACGCCGTCGGTACCGGATACCAGCACCGGTTTGCGGTACCGATCGAGCGGCACTTCGACCAGCGCGCCGAAGCCGCCGATTCCGCCCAGCACCTCCCGGCGCAACGAGCGTTTCACGCCGGGCTTGATGCGGTCGATCAACTCCTCGCCGGCATCGATATCGACTCCGGCATCGCGATAGGTGGCGGGTACGCGCTCGTTCATTCGGTTCCTTAAGGCCTCGGTCGGGCCGACTCGGTGGGTAGGCCAGCTGTGGTATTTTAGCGGTTACTTCATGCGACCATACAAACACTTGCTGAACTTGAAATCTTGGCGGCTGGCGGCGCTTATTTGCCTGAGTTTTGCGGCCTTAAGCTGGGCCGAAGCGGCGTTTGGCCTGACCCGTGAGGAGCTTTTCCAGGCGTCCGTACCGCTCGCCGACCGCTCCGACGCGGCCCAGTCGGCGGCCTTCCAAAATGCCTTGAAAGTCGTGCTGGTGCG
>Ga0116230_10002065_pt1 | contig 19348 bp, 30 predicted proteins | sample S1TSphfallax_3_FD_88678 | JGI IMG/M metagenome (GOLD analysis project Ga0116230, IMG submission 88678) | Host-associated microbial communities from peat moss isolated from Minnesota, USA - S1T2_Fd - Sphagnum fallax MG | ecosystem: Host-associated > Plants > Peat moss > Unclassified | place... | reverse complement strand
TCTCAAACAGCACCCATGATTTGCTGCCGCCAACGATGATTGTCCTCCAAATGTCCACCACTGAATCGCCCACGTTCATCTCCAGAGCCTGCATTTAGATCACAGGACGACGCACAAGTTCTCGTTGCCATTGAAGATCACTGCCTCGGGACCACGATAGTGTTCGCTCTTGAGCGATAGGCGTATGCTTGATCCATCTGCGAATGAAATCATAGCGTCTTGTTCCTCAGTAATTCTGACATCTGCCACTGCCTTACCAATTTGTTCGCAGAGGCGATTTCGGAACTGGTCATTGCCAGTGACGGCGAATCCCTTTGATGAAGAAACCGTGATTGGAGTGAGTGCGGTGAACTTCGGGCCATCGAAGTCCAGTTGCACATAATCTCGTACAAAAGTGACGGCGGACATTTCGGTGCCGATGATTTGCTGCCGAATTGCCAACAGGGTGTCGGACATGGATTCGCCTCCTTCTGTGGTCTATTAGGCAGGCCGGGCATAGGGAAGCGGCATCCCCCGAGATGGCTCCAAGCCGATCAACGTCTCGCCCTTTGCGGGAAGCTCTTTGTCCACTACGTCTTCACATAGCACGTTTCTCGGAAGAGCCGCTGGTGTCTCAAACCGAAAGATGTGCCCTGACTCGGCACGCCTGAAGGCGTCGTACATGTCGATGTCGCCCTTTTCGATGTGCATGAACCGTTCGACGGAGACGCTGGTGAGTAGCACGGCCTCTTCAACATCCTGATCCCGATGTACAACCCTGCCGACCTGAAGATGAAAGTCCTTATCAAAGCAGCAGAACGCCGTTACCGGCCATCCATATCGCCGCAGCATCAGATACGTGCTTGTCCCCAGTGTCAAAAAGGTTGCCCACGGGATCGCTTTTGCCAGCAGGCTCGGATCAAGTTTGAACGCCTCGTCGGAATGAAAGTCGTGTCGCCTGAGCTTTTCTCGGAAGAGAAAAACACCGTAATCAGCGGAGTGAGGTCGATACTGGTCCCCAACGCTGGCGCTCACTTTATTCCAAAACATATGCTCGTCGGTTCGATCCATCTCTGTTCCGCCGATCCTCAGTGTGCTGGAGACGCCGCCTATGAAGTGGCATGATCGGCGGTATCAGGCTTTCGCCACTCTGCATGATCCACGACCAAGCACCGAGCAACCCAGTCCTGCTCACCATCAAAAAACTCTGTGTTCGGCCACTGAGGGTCTGGCTCGGGGGTGCTTCGCCACGTTAGATGCACAACTGCTAACCGGGCCGACTCCCCTTGAACCAAAAACAATACATCGTCCTGATCTGATCGCCTGCCGATAGCCAGCAGCGACTTGGCGAAGAGTGGGTGCCCGCTGGAAAGCTCCTTGCTCAGTTCGGCTTCTAAAGCGGCACCAGCAGTTGGCTCAACCGCCTGCCACGGCGGAAGCCAGCATTCGACAACTGGCTCACTCGCCGAGGGTGGTCCAAAGATGGCGTCAAACATGTTCAAATACTTGCCCGTTGCATCATGGTATTTCCGCTCGTAGCTTTCGAGCATCCCCCGAAAGATGCGACGGCTCCACTTGCCCCAGCCGTACATCTCTCTAGGTACGTTGTGAAAAGCGTCGGCAAGATCGGCAGCCTGCTGTGCCTTTCCGCCCGAGCTTACGAAGCGAATCTCTACGAAAGCAGAGGCCATCATCTCGCAGAGCAGCCGTCGCTGTTCTTCGGTCGGAAGCGGGTCTGCTTGCTTCATGGGAGCATCATATCACGAGAGCGCAAGGTCGTCAGTTTGCAAGGCAAGAGATGCGTGGGAAACGCTCTGTGCTCAACCCACCGAATGGGATGGCCCATCATGGATTGGGAAAACGGCATTTTTTCCCATCACATCGAGATGCACCTGCTGGCCGACAACTTCATAGCTCCAAGGCGGTTCCACGAACATCGTCCACAGCTTCTTCGCCGACGTGTCCCAAGCGGCTAATTCCAATTCGGCTGACATCAGCACAACGTCGCCGTGGCGTTTCCAACCCCAGAAGCCTGTGTCCGCAGTGTCTTCCCATAACCTTGATGGGCCAGCCAAACCATACGCCAGAATCCTCTCGCCCGCACCGATGAAGAGTACCTTTGTCTCGGGCACCAACAATACCCCCGGATGGAATCCTTCCACGTATGGTTCAAACCTCAGCGCCACCAACAGTGATGGCCAATCGCCTGAACTTTGGACGGCGACAAAGCAAGCCTCCCCTTCCGGCTGGTCGAGACCGAACTCTTCTGCCAGTGCGGCGTGTTGACGGTAGCTGCCGTAGATCGAAGGCAATGGCCCCCGGTGGACCGTCAAAGAATATTCACCGATCCCAACTTCAAACATCCGGCGTTCCTTCCAAGGAGCAAATCGTCTGGGGTTGCAATTCCTTATACCGCTTGACCATCTCGGCGAACAATCTGTTGCAGCAGCTTCGGGTTCTCCCTCATCACCACGTTGAGCAGCGGTTGACCAAAGACGCAGATCGTCTGTTCCCACGGATGGCCGAATGTTCCAAAGCTAAAATCATCAGCAAGGAAGATGTAGTAGTCGCCATTGGGAATGAAGGGAACCATGCTGTTGTCGAACTGAGAGAAGTCAAAACACCCGAACGGATTAAATCTGTAACATGGATGCTGCCAATCGAGAGCGTACAGTTTCTGGCCCGGCACGATGCACTGACGAAACAAATTCAACGAATCTACATTCAATGCGTCTTCATCCAGTGTGCGAGCCGCTTCACTTCCGTCAAAAATATGCGAGATGTCGAACGTGACTGAACCCGTAGGTTCGACGATGCCCGGCCAATCGGACGCCCTTGTGCTTGGTTTGAATTTGAACTGTTCGTAAAACAAATCCCAGACAGCATTCTGTTCGCTGTCGATCAATGCCGTCCAAGCCGGTTCGTGATTGAGCCACGTCTTGCGAACACCTTCATACTCGAACTCAGCCTGATCCACGGCCTCTTCGATTGTCTGATGACAAGTATCCGTCTTCGTCTGCCAATCACTCTCGCATCCAAAGAGGTAAAAGGCTTTGCCGTCGTATGTGCAGATCGTCAAACCTGCCGCTGGGCCTTGCAGAGCGCCTGCAACAATTTGACGGCAACCACCGGTTGGCCGGTGCCGATGGTCGATTGGCGAGTAGGCGATCACAGTTGCGCCACCTACGATTGTTGGGGCAGGTTTCATGGGACAAATCTCAAGGCGGTCATGCGATTCTCGAAATCGCTATGGTGTTGTATTGAACGCCGTCGCCATCAGTTGTGGCATAACTTCACCGCTTTTGCCTCGGATCGACCAATGCACCTTTCCACTGTACGCCGTCTCTTCTGGGTTCACTTCCAGAATCTGGGCACCATTCTGAAGCGCCAGATCAATCAGGCCCGCAGCAGGATGGACGACACTACTCGTCCCAAGCGACAAGAACAGGTTGCACGAACCTGTCGCCCGCTGGGCTTTCAATAAGGCATGCTTCGGAAGTTCCTCTCCGAACCATACGACGCCCGGCCTTCTCAACCCACCGCAGGAGCAGCGAGGCGGGTAAGCACCGAACGCAGGCCCACACTCTTCGGCTTCAGCACAGCAGTCCATGCAGCGCCACACCCAAAGCGTACCATGCAACTCGATCACGTCAGCCGAATTTGCTGCTTGGTGCAACCGGTCCACGTTCTGGGTGATGACGGCAAAACGTCTGCCGTCACGAATACAGCGTGCTTGCAGCGCCGCCAGTGCCATGTGCCCAGCGTTGGGACGGCACTTGGCGACATTGCAACGCCGTTCGTCGTACCACCGGCTTACCAGTTCGGGGTCACGGGCAAATGCTTCTGGTGTGGCCAGATCAGCGGGATCGAACTTGGCCCAGAGGCCAGACATGGCGTCACGAAAGGTGGGGATGCCACTCTCGGCCGAGACCCCTGCGCCGGTGAGCACGGCGATGCTGTCTGCCTTGCGGAGTAGTTCGAGAAGCTCTGGATTGGGTTTGTCCGTTCGCACAGTTCCGTCCTAAACAACATTGATGGCTCTGCCGATCACAGCATTTCTTTTCACCCACCCGTTGATCTTGCCGACGTTATTGTCAATGAGCAGTTGATCAGGGGTCACTTCCTTGACCAGATGCAGCAAGTGATTGCCTTTCCACATGACGAACACCACATCGTCTACGTTTACGTCGGATGGATCGACCGGCGCAATGGTGACGAGTTGGCCGCTTTCGATTCTACCTCGCATAGACCCGCCTTGGGGCCGAACTTGCACGCTACGGCCTGCCTTCAGTTCCGAGAGCGCTTCATTCACCCAACCCATCAAGTCTCCTTCGTTTTCTTCTCTGCCGTGAAGCGTGACCGACTCAAAGCACAACGATCTGACCTGTCGGTAGCCGCCCACATGGCCAGTTCCCACCGACATAAATGCCTACGCAATCGCACCAGATGCCTTGGCGCTGCGCCATGATCTCTGCCACAGCCATCCGTAACGCAAAGATCGACGCCTGTCTTGCGGCTTCGGTATAATCGGTCGGCCCCACATGCAGCCAATCGCTTGGTTTCAAATCACGCATGCCAATCGTAAGCAGTCTCGAAAACCGTGATCGGTTTCGCCTTAGAACGTCCGTGTCGCCTTGGGCCGCAATCTGTGCGTGTAACTCATCGTGATGAAATGGGTCCACATCCGATTGCGATGAAGGAAGCCAATCCATTTGCATTAGAACGTGGAGATCATTGCTCGGTTGTGGAGTTGGTGCGGAAGTTCCAAACTCTGCTGCAACGCAAGCTGCCGTATGATCACGCCACGCCTCTTGCTCGGTGATCGCAATGAACCCATCATGTGCAACAAAGCAACCGAGTCGATTGAACCAAGGGGCACCCGCAATCAGGCTTTCAAGGTCGTAAAGGTTCATTTCACATCTCTTCAGGATGCAGGCATCTCTGGCCCACGCAGCCGCTCGCATTTGAGCACGTATTCTGCATTGCCGCCGTCATCGTCCCACGCCTTGGTTTCATGTGCCGGTAAGAACCCTTCTCTGGACTCATCACGTTTCCAAAATCCTCGGCCTTGTGCGTCCGTCGCATTGATTAGTGGCGTCGTTTCCCGCAGGATCGAGCGAACCAACCATGTGTATGTCAGTGGCGGCATGCCCTCCATTCGATGCAGATACTCGAAGTAAAAGAACGGATCGATTCCGAGGCAAATGTCTCCCTCGACCAGTATGCCCACGACTGCATGCGGCGGCGGCTTGCTCTCCGAGAACGCCTTGAAGGTGCCAACGTCGATCACCCACACATTGGGTTCAGAAAAAACGATCCTCCCTCGTATGCGATATCGGCTCGCCCGAATGTGCTCGGCGGCAAGCGCAATATCTGCACACGGCTGAAGTCCGTTCGGCGGATAGAACTCAAGGGCAAACTTTGTCTCCTGACCAACCGAGAAGTCGCCATAGTTGCCATCTTGGATAATCCATGATGACAGCCCAATGTGGACCTCTGCACCCGGTGCGGCGGGAACTTGTTCTGTTGATTCGTCTTTGCCACCCACCCATTTCACCGGATCAAGCAGTCCGATGATCTCATCGCTGCGATGATGTCGAACGAACTCTTTCACTGCGCCGATGACCGATTGCTCGGTCGCCGCCAGATACCCTTCACGAAGAAACTCGAAATCGTCAGCGAGACCGTCTGTCGTTTTGAGCAACGGCTTGGACCAATCGCCCTTCAGGCACTGGTATGTGATCTTATAAATTCGCTTCGCAAACGCAGCAGTTTGGTCAAACGTGTAATCGTCCACCTCGGGTAGCAGAGCAAATGTCGCCCCGCAGGTTGCTACGGGATCAACTCCCTCTCCGATGCGATTCAGATCGCTTATCAAGTCGAGAAAGTGTTTTGGTTTCGACATGCAGAGTTCAATCAGCCATTCTGGTGCGACATCCAATTCCCCGATCCGGCGATCAGCCCAACGCACGATATCTTCCCGTAGCACGAAGCCGAGCGAAAGGCCAAGTGCAAAGACAGAAGCGGCGAGCTTGTCTGCGGTGGTCGGGATCATCTCAATGGTCGTGTTCGTCTGTCAGGTCGTCGGCTGTTCCATGCACTGCAGCGCCAAAGCCTTCAGGCAGATGCTGGACTGCCAGCGTCATCGCTTCGTGAACATCTCCTTTGCCGACAACTTCTCCCGATCCGCTGAGCACCTGAAATGTTTCGGTTTTGAAAATGGGTACGATCAACGGGCAATCGCCACTGAAGGGATAGCCGGTGCAGCGGCTGAATCCAAGGCGCATCATGCTCGTGTAAGGAAACAATTGCTTCAGTTCCGTGGTTTCGCTGGCTGCTCGAATTGCCGGAAGCAACCGCTTGTTCTGTGGAGCATCGACCGCCGCTTTGAGCATTTTCGCCCAGCGCCATTCGGTGAAGGCGGCGGGACCAGCCTCGAATGCGGTCACCTGATCTTGATCGAAGCGAAGTGTCGGTGCGAAGTTGACCACGTAGCTGAGCGGACGCTGCTCGACACACCAAGTATTTGCGGCGGCTATCAATGGTCCAACTTCAGGCACAGCGAGGTGGCCCAGCGACACACCCCGGTCCCAGAAGTCCGTGACGAAGAGCCGCTCCTTCAGACCACGATTGATCTGCATAAACCGATGTCCATGCTCGACCCGGCCCCGCCGGAACCTCAGCGATGAACCAATGGCGTTAAACTGTGCGTTCAAGAAATCTCCAAAGCAAGCGTGTTTGGTCACATCGGGATACAGCAATGACATTTCTTGATCCATCTTGGTGCGCCTCCAGAAGAGATCGAACTTCTCTCTGCTTTTGTCTTTCCACATGCCCGGTGGCATAGGGGGACTGTGAACGTGAAAAGGCGGATGTCCTTCGGCTTGATGGTACAGGTGTTCATCCATTGCTGTGTAGCGCCCGCAACATCTTAGGTTTACCAGCGTCCACTCTTCGCCGGCTGCTTCAACATTGATGTCGATCCATTCTGGAACTTCACCGTTGCGCCAGAGCGCTTTGACCACCTGCTCGCCATCGACCGGAGCAGGTTCATGTGTGCGCATGTCTTTGAGAAAGACCCGTTCGGCAGGTCCGAGCGGATTTCCGTCATAGGATTGGTTCAGAAGCAATGCGTATTGAACCGGTGTCGGCAGGTGATTGATGACCATTTCACGGGCAAGCGCAGTGGCACGCTGGGTGGCATGATTGAGGCGATCAAGAAAGGCCTGCCGCTCCACGATGCTGTACCTCACACGAAGTCGTAAACGAATACTTCGATGCCTTTGTCGCAGAGAGTCCGCAGTATGATCGGCTCGATCTTGTCCCACGTCCCGCCCGCTAAACCACATCCGATCCGGGGCATGTGGATGTTCGCTGAATGCGTCATCGCTTCTTCGGCAACCTGCTTGAGTGCGACTTCAATTGCTTCGTATCGGATCGGCGGCTTACTGCCTTCCCGTTTGATTCCGTGTTGTCCAATCATATTCGCTACCCAAAGTTCAGGTTCAACCTGAACAAGTTGTACACCACCGAGGGCGAAATCGTTGTCGTTGCGATCTCGATACCATGCACGATATGCCGCTTCCGGTTGCGGCCATTTCTTTGAGATGGCGACCACAAAGCCTTTTCCCCAACCGCCGATGTCGTTGCAGACGTGGCAGATGATCTTATTGCCTATTGTGCCGGGTGCGGTGGCATCGCCTTTCAGGTAAGTAATGGGCTTTGTTCTCGACATAGAAGTGCCGCCTTGGTTCGATTCCGCAGTGGCGATTGCCCGCTCGATTGCCTTGTCAACGCTCTTGAATGCGTATGGATGCGTATACCCGTGCGCCTCTCCATATGCGATCAAATATCTGCGCCAGAGGATTAGGTCAAACCCATAGTCTTGGCACGTCATTGCCACGAGATCACGGTGGCCGTCCTGCATGGCGGCGAGCCGGGCTTGCTCGTCGGCAATGAACGTCGGATTTGGTTCGCTAAGGTCGTATCCCGCCAACATCAGGATAGCAATTTGAACTGGTGTGCATCTGCCAACGGCGGGGATACTCATAAATCGCCCTCAGCCCGATTCCATCTCAGCTTCGACACGAAATCGGTAGAGTCGAGCCACGAGAGGATTCTCATTCTGAATATCCATCGCTGACAGCCGCCGCTTACCTACCCGCCTGTCGAACATTCCAATGGCACGGATCATCGGATCAGGGGAAGAAAGAATTTGCTCGATGGACAGGTTCAGATACGAAAACAGAGATGCGTGAAAATCGTGGCGGTTGAAAATCGCCTTCTCCCTGAGAATCACTTCCGCTTCAACGTAGGCGGCACGGTATCCCTCTCGCTGATCAGGAATGCGGTAGTCAGTGCAGCCGGACCCTTTCCTGATAAGGGACGATTCCCGCCACAGTTCACTCTCGTATGCAAATGTGCAGATGTTGATAACCTCTTGGCCATCAAGCGTGATCCAAGCCCGGCCCATCTGGTCGTGCGCTTTATGGTAACGGGTAGTGCGAAGCTCTGCACGTCCCTTCACCGAAGCGGCAAAGAGTGACTCAATCCGCTTTTTTAGCTGGCTCCATTGCATAACGGGTTTCCAAACTTCGTTGAGCCATCGTACCCGACAGCATCACAAGACGCTTCCCGATTTCCATCTTTTCAGCCACGGCTTCTGTTCAGGCACGGACTGCTGAGCCGACCCATGTCCGGGCCATCCTTGGGAGCAGCCGAGGGTAATCCACGTTCCACTTCGCTTACGCAGAAAAAAGGTCCATACTGTTTCCTTGTTTGCCGAGGGATAAATCTCAAAGGCTTTCTGGTGCTCAATGCCTCGCACGGTCAGGCAGCCCCGTGAGCCTTCCAGCCACCAATCGTCGATACTGCGGGGATAGCCCCATTGTCCAAAGTCGTGGGTCAGATTCCAGCCTTCCAACTGCTTCGCCCTTTCGTCGAGGGAAAGTCGTGGATTCGGATACACCTCTGCTAAACGTTGCCACTGGCGGCAATGATGCGACTCGAAATACTGACGTATACAGGCGATCAATTCGGACGGCGCATCAGTGGGTTCGAGATCGAATACCGGCTCTGGTGGTGGCCGATAATTGAGGTCCGGTGCCTCGGGTTTTCCAGCAGGGATTGCCACTTCATATTCGGGACGTTCGCTTTTCTTTTCCGCATTCTTGGCATCCCAATACTTCTTCCACCCAGTCCACCACGCCGCATACTGTCGTTCCCATTCGTCGATCTCCAGTGGCACGCCGTTACTTGATATCGTGAACGAATCGCCTCCGACCAGCAGAGAAACATGCAGCACCGGCAAGCCGAAGTCCCTCCACTGCTCAAACATGAGGTTGAAGGTTATTCGTGCCGATTCAAACGACGGAAAATCGCCTGTCAGCCAATCCAGCACTGAGGACTCCAACGCCTCTTCATTCAATCCCGAATTGATGAAGAGCGATGCCTCCTGTGAACGGAACCGCCATTCGCAGAAGTCGTTCGCTGTGATTCTGCGTGGAAGCTGGAATTGGGATGGACGCATGTCACCCAAAGCACTGTCGTACCCGACCCCAACGGCGTGGACGCCGGTGAGGTTGAACTCAACACTGGCGTCATTCAGGTCAGAGCCATCGACATTACGGCGCAGGCAATGGAAATGAATTCTGAAAGTTGCCAATTGCTGGTCCCACTCCACATGCTGCACAGTCGCATCGTGAAGGAGATCACTTATCAAGCTGAGGGTTATTTGTGAAAATTTTTGCATCGCCGATTTACTGAAGTTTTACATACGGAAGCTCGATTTTGTGTTCTGCAAGCACCTGCTCGTAGTGCTTGAGTCGATCTTCGAGAAGGCTCAAAAGCTCGGCGGCATCATCCGTCAACTCGTCGTCGCCCAGCCGAGCCACGCTGCGATGGTCGGAGCGGGCGAGGCCGCACAGGATCGACAGCGAATCGCCTTGAACCACGCAGCCCGGAAACTGCCTGCCCGGCATGCGCACGATGGCGTAGTTCGACGCTTCCGCAAATACTTCAACTTCTTTTCGTTTCATTGGTTCCCTTCACTCTGGCATTTCATGACCCAAGTCTCGGAGCAATCGTTTGGCGAGCATCAATTCCGTGCCCTCACCTGAGTCGTGGGCAGTGCAAATCTCGACTGCTCTCATACGCACCTGATGGACCGGCGATTCACTCATCGGCTGCTCCAGCTTGCCTCGCAGCATCTCGATTTCCCTTTCGATGTGTTGAAGTTCGTCGAGCTTTTCTTTCTCAGCAGCAGCCGGATATCTGAGATGATATAGAAAGGGAAGTTTGTCAACGAGGAAGAGAGACCATCGGCCATACCAACCCCCGTGAACCCATCTGGCAAGTTCAGTCGCAGCGAGTTTGCGGTACTCGACCTCAAGTTGGTCGAGTCGCTGAAATAGCTTTTCGGTTCGGCCCACGACTTCTCCCTCAAAGTAAACGTCAACCTTACGGCGATCTCCTGATGCAACCACTGTCGGCTTCACTAAGACGACTTTCCCATCTGCCGACGCCGTTCAGCGACCTCGGACACGTAGCGAGAAAAGTTCAAACGGTATGTTGCCTCAAGACCTATGCCCTCACCGGCCAGAAGATCTGGATAAAACAATCCACCTTGCAATCGCATCGCCGACTTTCCACGAATGGTTCGGAGCCTTGCGGCGTAAGATGGATGCGTTACCCCGTCCAACGTCATGAAATACTGGAACACAGTTTGAGAACAGAGCTTGGATCGTTCGATCAATTCGCTGGTTGCGATTGGATTGTGCCGTACCGCACACTCAACACCGTCTACCACGAAGTTCTCCGAGGGTAGGCATTGTTGCAGCGTGGCCAATGGGTGATCGACAGGCGCAGCATTCACTTGGTCTTGGTCGAGCCGTTCAAACCAGATTCCCTTGGCGATCAACTCCACATATTCATCGTGGAACGAGAACATGTAGTGAACGTATTCTTCCAATAAGGGTGTCTTGTAAAACCCGAATTCGTAACGATGGCGCTCTTGAAGCCATTCTGAACCATCAATCTCCCAAACCCACGGATATCGAGCGGTGGATGTCTCTTTCCAATCATCAGGGTACGGCATGTATTCACCTCGGCAGCACCTGATGGCATCGAAGCCCTCAAAGGTGATCCGTCCAACATGACTGGAATCATCGTCGAGTGCGAAGACAATGCAGGTCACCTGTTCCGAGCCGACGTTATATCTGATCTCGGGACTATCCACGCTGTCAGCCCTCAGCGGCGTTTGAAGTCCTCGGGCAATTTGCATTGATCCCTCACCGTTTCAGTTGTGAAGCGCAGAGTATTGGAGATTGCATCTTCTGATCCTTGCTCACTTCGGCGGAAACTTTGGTGGCACTGCTGTTGCCCAAGTAATGCGGTCTCATGCGATTTCGCCCCTGCTGTGCCGGTGCATCGCATTCACCTCGTCCCACGTCATCCAGATGCCATGTGCGTCAAAAGTGAACTTCACATCCGGTGTTGTCGTGACCGATCCAGCATAACCGTAGTGCCCCCATGCCACCCATTGCCAGCCGGGATGGGCAGAAGTCACGACGACCTTGTGCGGGTCGGGTCCACCAATGTCTAGCTCTCGATATTTCGTATACCGCAGCCCGCTTCGGTCTTGGCACAGTTCAACGAGGTACAACGTCTTCCATTTCAGTCCGAAGCGGTTCCATTCAGGGTTCTTGCGACAGACAACATTTTCAGGGTCATGCCAGTCAGTCCCGCACACGAAACACTGCTGCGCACGTTTGTTGGGTAACGGGGCATCGCAATACGGGCAGGGGATTGATTCAGTTCTTTGTCGGCTGAACGAAATTCCAACCCTTTCTCGGTGTCCGTGCATAAGCGGGATTGGGTTTGCAATGAACTCTGGCGGGAGCGGCGTCAGGAGGCCTTCCCAACCCGGCCACTTCGTGACTCGATCCATGTGGATAATTGAGCAGGGACACCGGACGAAGATCGACATTACGTCTCCGCATGGAGAAGCGGATATCGTTGCGGGTCCAGAGCAATGTGGGCAGACGAACGTCGAATGAGTTGGCACCTCACCACGGATCATGGCATCGATATATTCGTCAAGTGACATCTGCTTGCTCCGACCTGCGTCACGGCTTTTTCAGTTGGTTCTACCTCACCAAAATCACTATACCGGCAATAATGAAGACAAGGCCGAGTACCCGCATGTAGAATTTGTTTTGTTCGGGCGTCATCACCTTTTGCGAGATCGCAGTCCGCTTCCACCACCATCGCTGGAAAATGTCAGGCTTGATGAGGTAGATGATACCAGCCACGATAAGGCCGACACCAAAAAAGGGTGAATCAAAGGGCATGTTGGAACTCTACCATGTGCATTGGACTTCACCGGTCATGGACGATCATATCCGCATGTTCAGGTTGCATCACATGTTTCACAAAAACGTTGAGGTTTTCATAGACGATGGATTGAGTTCTGAACTTGCCGAGTTCTCGGCCCGCTCCCCATTTCAGATGCACGAATGCGACCCGCCCTGAGCCATCCAAAAGTTGAAACAGGGCATCGTCACCATTTCCACGTCCGATGACCTTCGCCGGGATGCCGAATATCGTGTCATCTGGACAGATTTCGAGACGTAGCTGCGCCTCGAACGCCCGATGAAAATCATCATCACAAATCGAAGTTGACCACCAAGGCTCCAACCATTCCATATGTGAACTGTACCTGCGGAATGTCATGGACACCCCCTTCTGCCACGTCGGTCCTACGACCGTTGGACTGCCCCAAGCAACCATGACACACTTGGCAGGCTATACTTCGGAGCGAATCGCAGGGGCCGGATTTAGTGGAGGAATGGCTGTGGCTTTCGAGACACCACCACGATGGAGCATCGTGATAGCTTATCTAATCACGATCATCACCGGTGCCACCGCCGCCACCTGCACAACCAGTATTTGGTGGCACGTCGGCGGTTGGCTTGTCGCTGCTTACGGCTTCTTCTGCTTCGTGGTGACAATGAGTTGGGGACGATTCATCCCCACAAGACGGCGATGACTGGCATCAGTTTGTCACCGTTCATTTGTGTTGAAGAATACTGCGCAACGTGAATTTGGCCATCGACTCGGTTCCAAGCGTTGACTCCGGGTCGAGTGCCAGATCGCCCAGTATCTTGGTGGCGGCATCTCGATTCCCCTGACGATTCAAAATGGCTGCTTTGTTGATGAGCAGAATGCCCTTGGTCTCATCGTCTGGGTTCTCCGACATTCCGTGCTCGATGGCGTCAAGTTTTGAAGCATCATCCTTACGAAAGACACCCAATTCTTTCCACGCAGCAGGAAACTTCGGGCAAACCGTCACGACCTGTTCGAGAATGGAGAGCTTCTCCTGCTGGTCGTCCATCCATTCGAGGGAGACGAGTGCCTTGTACATCCCCGGTTTGAGGTCACCCGTCCGCTCACGGCGAAGACAATCCACGGCAGTTTTGGCCGTGAAAAATCCTCTGGGTGCCATTTGATCCACACGCTGATAAAACTGTTCGGCGTTCTTGGTATCATCTTGCAACAGGTACGTGTACGCCGCATCGTAGATCGGGTAAGGCCAAGTGGGCGCTGCATCGCTCGCCTGCTTGAGAAGTTCGAGTGCATGGGCGTAGTTGCCCTTTTGACCCTCGCTTCTTGCTTCCTCATGAAGCTCCTTGGCTCGGGCAGGCACATTGTCGCTACCGATGATCGACCAGTCGAAGTCGCCTGTGGCATTTGCCATGTCGCTCTCCGTCAATTTTCGGCCGCTGGAGTCACGGAACACAATCTTCGTCGCACCGTCGTCCGATGCAGCTTGGGTCGTCGGGTCTGAGGCGTTGTCGGATTTGGAGCACGACGACAGCAGCATCATCCCAAGCACGGGTATTTGAATCAGAGAAGACCGAATCATGTTCATGCCTTTCTCAAGATGAGATCAATCACCCAGCAGCCACGGACATGCTGCCCCGGTCTTCGGCAGTGCGCAAGGATGTTTGCATTCGTACAGCCATCTGTTTCGAGCGCTGTCGCCAATTCTGGCATTCGCTCAAATGAACGATCTTCGTGGATCGTCTGGCCGAGCCGGACGATGACGGGAGCAAGCAACAGACGGTCGAATGGCATCGGGCGTGATAGACTTCCGGCGATGTCCCTGAAGATATCGCACTGGATTTTCTGCTCTGCCTCCTTGCCATCGCCAAGACTCGAAGCCGCTCGGTTTGCCGACGCAACTGCCGTCAGTCCCGCCTTCGTGACGCAATAGAATGCCGCAACTGCCGCATGTTCGCCGGGACTGAAGAGGGTGCCCGCTGTAAGGGTCGCTTCGGATGCCCCTGCGTGCGCCTTCTGAAGTTCCGCTGGGCCAATTCGCCCCTCGGCGAAGTCTTCGGCGGCAATCACTGCTGCACGGCTTCTCTCGTCTGTCAGCAGCGGCCAGATACGACGGCAGCATGCGCAGGCGAAGAGACGTAGCTTCCGATCACTGACCGTGCCCTTCAGGAAACCCAGCATGGACGTTAGATCGGTGGATGTCAGCCATTCAGCTTCAGTCATGGCTCATTCCTTCCCCAGAATCAGATCGAGTACCCAGCATCCACGGACATGCGGTCCTGTGTCCCGGCAGTGTTCAAGAACATCTGCATCCACACTGCCGGTCTTCGCAAGCAGTTCCGCCAACACTGGCATCTGATCGAACGCACGTTGATCGTATATCGTTCGGGCAAGCCCGACGACGGCCGATGAAAGTGCCGAGGGATTGATACTGACCGAAGCAAACGGATTTCCAAAGATGTCACGGATCATCTGGGTCTGAAGAGTTGACTGCTCCAGCTTTCCGCTTGACCAATCCACGATCTTTGGTCCCAGCGGTGTCATTTCGACAGCACCGTTTCCCCAGTCGGTCTTGCTCAGAACCCCTATGTTGTGTGAAAGCTGTGAAGCACGGATCGCTGCCGCATGTGCTTGGCGAGCGAGGGCAGCGGTTACACAGGCTTTGGCTGGGCCACGGCGATGACGAAACTGTTCGCCAGCCCATCCAACATGAAAGGCCCGCACTCTTGCCGCAGCACGCTCTGTTTGAGTCGCCAGCCCTTCAGCGAATATCTCGGCGGTATTCAACGCATCAATCGCCTCTGGGACCAGCATGTGACACCACCGCCTACAGCACCTCCACGGCAAAGAGACGCAGCTTCCGCCTGCTGGCCCTGCCTTTGAGGAAATCCAGCATCAGCTTTGGGTCGGTGGATGTGAACCATTCGTGCTCGGTCATGCAGCATTCAATCCGTATCAATAAACCCGTTGCCGTGTCAATTCCGTGTCCAATCGTTCCTGTAGTATAATCCTCGCATGGAACGTGATTGGTTCAAGGCGAAAAAATACGGTTGGGGATGGACTCCGGTAACATGGCAGGCGTGGATCGTGATCCTGATCTACGTCGGCACAATTGCTGCCTCGGCATTTTTGTTTCTTCGGCCTATACCGACGCAATTCGGTTGGGCTGAATATGGTTCATTTATCGCAATCGCAACAACAATTCTGATCACTGTCTGCTTCAAAACCGGCGAGAAGCCGGGCTGGCGTTGGGGAAAGCCGAAGGACTGAAACCGATATGAACAATAGCCCGACCGAGATTCGGCACCCGACATTGGACGACGCAATCGCTCTGGCCGTGGAGGCACACCGTGGTGTGAAGGACAAGTCAGGACAGCCGTACATCCTGCACCCGCTCCGGGTGATGTTCCGGTGTGAAACGGAGATCGAGAAGATCGTGGCTGTCTTACATGACGTGGTGGAGGATACTGGTCGCAACTTCGATGACCTAAGAAAGCTGGGCTACTCCGAGGAAGTAATTGCCGCCTTGGACTGCGTGACCAAGCGTGAGGGTGAAAACTACGAGCAGTTTGTTGAAAGAGCGTTTGCGAACCCCGTGGCTCGCAATGTGAAAATCGCTGACATTGAGGACAACATGGACGTGCGACGGTTGCCGGGTCTCGGACAAAAAGATTGGGATAGGATGGCGCAATATCTCAAAGCGTGGCGTCGGCTCAAGGGAATCTGACCCGTGCTCACCTGTTGAACCGACATGGGTAGATGGCTACTGTACCTTCGCAATGGGGGTCTAAGGAGAAACGAGACCGTGGCCAATTCAACTTCCGCAGCCGAGCTTCCGAACAAAATCCAGCAACTTCTTGAACAAAGGCAGCAGCACACCGCCGCAATCAGTCAGATCGACCATACGCTTGCAAAGGTGTCGGCGGCGCTGGGAGGTACAACAGCCCCTTTAACCGTGTCAAAGTCAACCGCAACCCCGGTTGCTGTGAAGGCTCCCGCCGTCAAAGGCAAGAAGCGAACTAGAACTAAGTTTGCCGTCAGCACCAACGATGTCATCTTGGCGTTTGTAAAGGCGAAGAAGAATCCAACGTCTAAAGAGATCACGCAGCACTTGCTGAGCGAGGGCCGCACATCGAGCGTTGCCAGCAACGCATTGTCCGTCCTGACAGCAGCCAAGAAGCTGAAGCGGACCCCGCTGGGCAAAGGCATCTTGGGCAGCACGTACTCGATTGCGTGATGCCACACGATCCTGAGAAAGCAATCGGCAAAGGTGATGGTCTATGGACAGCCTGCAAAGGTTTCTAAGCGCACCCGAGGTTGAGCTATCCGATCCTGCGACATCGGACGAACTTGACTCCTTCCAAGCCCAGACCGGACTGTCACTTCCAGCGTCAGCCATTCGGCTTTACAGAGAATCAAATGGACTGAACATCGAGACCCTTGGACTTCGATTTGAACCGCTTGATGGAGTCTTGAAATATCTGACTGGGTTCGAGCACTGGGGCATCACGAAACGCTGGGGCTTCTTTCCATTTACTGACGCTAACGATTCCAATCCTCACTGCATTTGTTGCAATCAACCGCTGAACGGCAGGATCGTGCATGTCTTTCACGACGACGAGGCTACGCTCGATTTTCGAGACTTGGAAAGTTTTCTGGATGCAGTGTTGACCCTCGTCCAGCAGCCGACGACGGATTCAATAATCAGTGATCTCCCTGTGCAATATGACAATACCTCAGATAGATCAGCAATGGATGAAGCGACTGGCGTGGAGTTGCTCAATATTGGTCGGGCCATGCCAAAGGACGATCCAGTCCGAGATCAGAGCCTTGCATTCGGCTTGCGGCTGCTGCCAGATTCGCACGTAAGGGAATTTGCTGCATTACTGGATGGGAGTCCCCCTCTGCGCCAAGCAGCATTGAAACGTCTGCAAGCCATCCAGACAACCGAAGCCCGAAGTGCGGTAACCGCATATCGAAAGGACTGGAGCCAATTCAGGACTGATGCAGTGGCGAACCTTCGGCGGGCGGGGATTGCTCTCGAACAAGTCAAGGACGACTGTGTGTTGATTCAGCCGAACCAAGTCTGGCTGGACTTGGGTGCCTTCTACGAAGACCACCGGGAAGCCGACATTTTCGCCCGTCTCGTCAGTCGTGCTCAACATTTCGTGACACTGAAACGCAAATGACACGCTCTGGGCAAGATGGACCCTCGGAGAATGGATCATGCTCGGGTTTCCCTTCGACGAATATCTCATTGGTGTGCTCGGGCTGGCTGCGCTGGCAGTTCTGCTGCTCAAAATTGACTGGACGCCCGGTAGGTACAAGGTCATGTTCCATGAGGGGCCGGACGTGGGTATCAAAACCAAGATGTCTACGGGCTGGCTGACGATTGCAGACGGGGAGATAAAGATCAGCGGGCCTGAGCCGCTAAGCCGATCATTGGCATCTGTGAGATCGGTGGGACTTTTTCGACTGCATGGCCTTGGCCGCATGGTTCGGATCACGCATGACAATGGAACGCTTTTCGTCACCGTCGTTCGCTTCTGTATCGCTGGTCAATTTGCCAGCGTGGACTTCTTCAAAACCGGTAAGCTGGTCGCTCTGATTCGTCCCTCGATGCCAGCGGTCTAGTAGCGCTTCCTTTGCAACGAACTGCGGCAGCACCCATGACATATGCCATTTGCATCAAGTGTGGCAACGGAAAGGTCGGGGCATTCACCCCGTGCCTGAGATGCGGTTTTTCTCCAAAGTCTTCTTCAGATCAGGCACGCTCGATTCTCTTGAGCGATCACAATGTGGACAAATCCGAACTTGATGCAGCGGGTAAGAAACTGTCTGCGGGCGAGCCAATCGAATTTGATGAAGCCGGGATTGCTAAAATGGCGGCTGAGTTAGAGCAGATGGCAATGACTCCCCCGGCCGGGTTCGGGAGGGGATGCGCAATTTTTATGTGGTTACTGATCGGTATCGCAGTGTTGTTGTTCGTCTGCGTGATATTCGAGTTTTGGTACACGAGGGGTCATGGTTGGTAACATGAAGCTCACCGGTCTCGCTTCAGGAACGAAAGCATCCGACTCCTTGCTGCGAGGACTTTATGTTCGAGCGGTTCACTGATCGCAGTCGAAAGGTCATGGCGCTGGCGAATCAAGAAGCGATCCGCCACGGGCATCCCATCATTGACACTGACCACATCCTTCTCGGCTTAGTGAAGGAAGATATGGGTGTCGGTGCCAACGCTCTGAAGCCATTGGTGGGCGGTGACCTGCGCAAAGTGCGTCGGGAGGTGGAGAAGCTCATGCCTGCCGATAGTCCACCGATCCCGATGGGTAAGTTGCCTCAGACCAACGAAGCGAAGGCGGCAATAATGTTCGCCATCGAAGAGGCTGGGTCATTGCGTCACGACTACGTCGGCACGGAGCATCTCCTGTTGGGCATATTGCGGCAAGCCGATGGTGTTGCAGGACGAGCGCTCGCAAATCTGGGTGTGAAAATTGCTACGGTGCGAAATGCCATCCTTGAGCTATTGAGAGAGGGCACGGCCACTCCGATCTCCAAGAAGTCCGAGCCTAAATTAAACGAGACAACCATCAATACGCCAAAATCGCCCAAACCAAAGCCTTGGTGGCGATTCTGGTGATTGCATTGATGCTTGGGACGGAAAACAGGTAAACTTCGTTCGGAATGAAACAGCGATGATTGCCACGTTTACAGCGACTGAGGCAGGCACCTACGATGACGAAGACGGCTCCTTCATCTCGACTGGGGTCGCTTGCGCCGATCCACCACACCATCTGTTGTTCAGCCGGTCGTTGCCATTCGGCGGTGTCGATGATTGGGGTATAGAAATTGAGTTCGATGGTCAAATCAACGGAGGATGCGGCAAGATTAGCCGATGCGTTCTTCAAAAAGGTTGTCTCAGTGTGAAGTTGAACGAACCCATTGGTCAGCACAAGCAGTATGACGGGTTTGAGGTGCAGCTTCAGTTGGGTGAGGTCCAATGGACCAGTTTGGCAGGTGATCTGCG
>Ga0116230_10002064_pt1 | contig 19351 bp, 16 predicted proteins | sample S1TSphfallax_3_FD_88678 | JGI IMG/M metagenome (GOLD analysis project Ga0116230, IMG submission 88678) | Host-associated microbial communities from peat moss isolated from Minnesota, USA - S1T2_Fd - Sphagnum fallax MG | ecosystem: Host-associated > Plants > Peat moss > Unclassified | place... | reverse complement strand
TTCTCAAATCAAAAATAAAATCCGCCGCCACTCATGAGCAGATTGATCCTGATTTCCGTTTCTGTCTTTTCACAGGCCACACAGTATTGGAGCTTAAGTCTGGTTCCCCGTTGTTCGGCTACAAGTGCATTATTCCATGTCATATTAACTTGGGACCCTAGTTATCCATGTCATAATTTTAAAATTAAAAATTATCTAGTGCAACATGTGACTATCTAAAACAAATTAAAAAAATTTCACTAAAAATGTCATATTCAACTAGTCTTTTTTTACCAAAACCATATAAGTTGCATATTAGTCAATTTTGTTTTATTGTACAAAAAACCTAATAAATTTGGGTAGAGGAAAAGGAGAATATTTTTTCTTGTGTTTTTTTCAAAAAACTTGCCTAAAGATCATGAGTTTTTAAGGCATGAATTTGACACCCTACACACGATGCAATATTTTCAATGGTTTGAACAAATTTTCTCACACAATTTCAAGGGAAGGTAGAAAACAACATTCCATTACTAGATAGGGATTCAAAATACAAAACTTCAACCCCATGAATGATCATAGTGATTTTGATTGTAATCATCACTTGTAGCCACAGTCCAACCCAACCCCACCCATTGCCTCCACCACACAACAAAACCTTAGAACACAACAAATTAGTTTTCCAATGTTGCAAATCAATCACAAAGTTCTTTCTCTCGCTTCTCTTTTGATGTATTGTTTATTTTAGTGTGCATTATCTAAGATCTTTTTTTTTGGCTTCTTTTTTTTTCTTTTGTGCATCGCCTAAAATGGATGTTGAAGTGAAAATTGTGGAAGTGACAAAGGAGATTACTACAATGGAATAAGAAATTACATCATTGTTAAAGGAGATCAAACTGGTGCAAGCGCAAATTGTGATGGTGGTTGAAAAGTTGCATAAAATGGAAAGGCAAATCATTGCATTTGAATAGCAAATCACTAGAGTTGCCAGGCATGTCCAAGTAGTGGAAAAGCAACTTGCAACATAGCAGATTTCCTTATTGGAAGGGGTGTTTTATCGGGCCAAGAAATATAAACTTTTTGATGAGAAAAATCGTTTATGGGACAAGAAAGTTTGATTTGGGCATAAGAAAGCTTGTTTTGGGGAACATATAGGTCAACTTCAAGTAGAAAGAATTATACTTCAGGAAGAAAATAATATTGTTCAACAAAAGTAAAATTAATTCCATAATAAGAACAATTACTTATGGACTAAGACAATGAAGTCATGCATAAGGGAATACAACCCCACAACACAGACATGCCAAAGTGAAGTGAGTTCGCACTGTGTGAACATGTTTCAAACTTCCTTATTTTTGAATCTATGTAAATATCACCACCTTAGTCATACTTAGATTTGATTTTTTTGTTGCATGTGTAGAGTTAAGTAAAAAAATTGACTTGCTATACTAAAATATCTTAGTGATGGACCCATCAATTTTAACCTCTTCCCACAAGTACCCAAGTAATTAAGATCAAGAGAAAATATGGAAACCATGAAAAATTAAGGATTGGGATTTGTGACAAGAAATTGAAAACTATGCCACCAAGGTGCATACAAGGGAGTGGACTTTTGAAATGTTGGTCACAAAGTTAACTGAGTTAAAGGCAAATATTAAAAAAGAGGAAACTACCATTTTGAATTTTGTTGTGGAACAAATTTTTTTCTTCATGAAAAACATAAGAATAAATCTTTTTTTTTTTTCATTAGCCAAATTTACTAGGTTTTTACTGAAATGGAACAAAATTTACTAGTATGGTTTTGGTAAAAAATGACTAGTTGATTATGACATTTATTATTGATTGGGCTGAGCCCGTTTAAAGTTGTGTATGGCTAAGATTGTTTGACACCATCTATCACAACCCTAACCTTGGGTTCCCAACCGAGGTAAGGGCTTGCAAGGTTGCGGGCCAAAAGGGAAGCCCGAGAGTCACACCGCATGCTCCTGGGAGTGTAGGAAAGTGTGAGGGAATGAACGCTCACACTTCCAAGGGAGTTTCCACTTTGGGAGTTGGAGTCCCAGTGGATTTTCGAATCTTCAAAAAGTGATTGCAGGGGTCAAAACTCAGTGGATTGAAGAGTTCCTAATATCACTAAAAATATTTTGGAACGTAGATGTCTAAAATGAGCTTGCACGAATTATTTGGACATCTAAAACACAAGTTATGGCCAAAAGAAGGGCTGGGAGTCAAATTACCAATTTGATTCTTGACCATTAAAAGTCGAGAATCACCCGATTTCCTCGCATTTTGGTGGCATGTGACATACCGTTGGAAAGGTCTTGACGGGGGATACAACTTTAATTTAGATCTCATCTCAATCAGAGGTCTGAACGAAAAGTTATGGGCTCGCAAAGTCACAAGAGTCCTAGTTGTGAGAATTTCGGGACTCTCAAGTGGGAGTCCTGGGACAAAATGTCATTTGGATGTTGGCTTCATGGAGAGGCACAAAGTATATACTATAAGGGGGAAGGTGGTGGCTTCCCCCAAGTCCAGGTCGTGGTGAGTCTTGTGAGTCTGAGTTGCTCATGGCTCATCCTAACACCAAAAGTGTTCCAACTATGCACTAACCAACTTGTTGTTTGGTTTTGTGCAAGTCTGTGTGAGTGATTAAGTGCTTGTCATTTTTCCTAGTCCCATCCCAGAGCTCCAGCACACCCTTCTACCCCCCCAAAGTGTTGTGAGCTAGGGAACATGTCCCCAACTCATTGCTCTTTTGTTATTTTCACCTCAAACTCACATTTGAATCTATCAAGGAGCTTGGGAGCGTGTCACTAGCATCTTGGAAGTTTTTCACAATTCGAGTGGAAACACTTTATTGATGTTGAGCAAGATGCAATTGGAACAAGAAAATATTAGAGATTATATGTTAAAAGCCCAAGCAAGGGGCCAAGACTTATGCTAATCAAGCAAGGTCCTTTAGGGAGTTTCAAGTCGGGGATATGGTATTCCCATAGTTATGACATTCTTGGTGCGAGAATGTTATGGAAGCCCAAAGAAGCAAGAATTTTAAAGAATTTTATAGAATTTTAATTGGTAAACAGTGTAATTTGGTAAATATTCGTGGGTAAAAAATGTTATGACAAGGTGCTAAATGAAAAATTTTAAAGAATTTTAAGTTGCAAAATGAAGAATGTCATCACTAGGGGTATTCCTCAAAATGACCCTTAAGAAAAGTCAATTAAAATTGGGAAAATGTTATAAGCTTTCCCCAAGATATTGTGGGCCATTCCAAATTCTTAGGAAAGTTCAAATAGTGGCTTATGAACTGTAATTACCAAATGATTAGAAGATTCACAATGTGTTCCATGTGAGCTTAAACCCTAAACCCTAAACCCTAACAAACTTCTCCAAGACCTACCATAAGCTATGGTAGAAGGGGAGATTGTAGTTGAACTAAAGCAAATTTTGAAGACACAAATGAAGAAAAAAATATCACATTCTTTTATAGAATATCTAATAAAATGGAAAGGATATTCTCTTGATGATGCCAATTGGGAAAATAAAGAATAACTCCTTAAGAATTTTCCCAAATTTAAGGGTATTGAGGATAATACCGAATTTTGAAAGGTGGCAATGTAAAAATCTTCTCAAAAGTGATAGTGGACAAACTAGGAAACATGATGGGAGCGCATGTGAATAAGTGAGGGAGACCTAGGAAGTGCAATTTATAAATTTTATATAGAGTTAGAAAGTTGCTAGTAATAGATTAATGAGGCATGGGGGAGAAGGTGAGGAGGACTATAAGATCAATAGCAGAGGAAATAGTTAGTAAGTTTATCTTTCTTTTTTTAAACTCCTTAAAAATAGAGAGAAAGAGTTAGTGAAGAAGTTTTTGAGAACATAGATGCCCTCTCACTTTCGTGGTTGGGTGGTGAATCCTCTTGATGTACTCAATTTTGATTGGAAATAAAAAGAAAGGAAGGAAACTTGCAAAAAAATCTTGTGGCAGATTAGAGAATTTTGTTGTGGTGGAGGCAGTACTTTGGTTGCATTGTAGTATGTATTAACTAGGTTAGAAAAGAATGAGTCGATGATAACAGGTTGAGTTAGAGAAAGCACATTCAAGACCCCAACTCCAAGAGAATAGTTGTCAAGAATTTGGGAGCAAAATTGCAATGGAGGATAATAGTCCCCTTTTGTGGATTGTGGGGGTAATAAGTCACTAGAATGACATGTTACTGAAAGAAGGGTCCAAAGATAGTGGGACAATGAGTAAAGTTGTAGGAGTGGATTTTATAGTACTTCTCTTTGAGGGTGGATTTTTATAGTGTGGTTTTTTCAGTCCAAAGGGAAAGAAGTTCTACACAAGGGTTGGATTTTTATAGCGATATCAAAGCCCAGTTTTGACCTGGAGGCTAATAGGATATGAACATTAGCAATGAGGCCTCTACACAAAGGTGGTGTGAAGCAATGCTTCAGGCTATGGATGCATTAGATAATTGACAAGAATGACACCTAGTACATGGCCAAGCTTTCGAAACTGTCCTAAGAGACCCTAGAGGTAATGTGACCTTAAAACTTGAAGATTTCGTAAAAGTCCTTAAAGAAACTATTGAGGGTGATTGAAGGCACCATAGGTCGAAGTCACAGATGTTATCATCTAATGGCCATGATGACAAGATGAACCAACAATCTAAGCAATGCAAGGTGGATAAGGAGCTTTGAAAGATGACGCACCTTCCGAAATTTCATGATTGCCCCAATATTTCCATGCCCAAGGCATCATCCTTCATTGGGATTTTGGAGGAGTTTTTCAATAAAGATTATACGAATGCTAACAAGATTTGAGCTACATTTCTCTAAATGCAAGGAAAAACTAAGGAATGGTGGATACAAGTTAAAGAAAGGTCCAAAAGGATAACTACTTGGGTGAAGTTCCGATGGGTTTTCATGGAACAATATTTACCCTAGGATTAGGTTCACAAAATGAAATTAAGGTTTATGGGCCTAACCTAGGGTGGTATGACTGTCGCAGAATACAAAGTGAAATTTGATGAGCATGTTTTTTATGTTTTGGCATTAAGGGAGTTAGACCAAATCAATTTCTTTGTGAGCGGATTGGACAAGTCCATTAAATTTGATGTCCAAAGAGTTGATGATCGAAGCCAAGGCCTATCATAAGGCCATTACTTTAGAAGGCTAGCGTAAGGCCCAACAAATAAGGTATAACCCTAGCAGAAGTTATGGGAATTGGCAAAGGAAACCCTCCCAAGCAAGTGGCTTCAAAAGGGGCAAGAAAAAGCAAGATGGGAAGAGGCCAGGTGGGGTTAAAAGATTTTCTATGCCCCGATCTTAGCCTGTTACTTCAATGACCCCTTGGAACCACCTTTTTGACAACGAACAAAAAGAACATAGGAAAAATGGCCTATCTTTTAATTGCCATTAAAAGGGGCACCAATCTTTTGATTGCCCTAGGAAAATCTACATCCTTTCAATCGACAACGGGAGTTGTGATACAAAAAGTGGAAGACAAGATACAAAAGGCGGAAATGCTTAGCTTAAAGGGTGAGCCAATGTGACAATTGAAATTTTTGGTAATTGTGGTTAATGGAAGCTAGGTACAGTGTGACCCAATTGTGGTTAGGTTGGTTGGTCACATTAATGATGAATTAGTCATGATCCTAATTGGCGCATGGAATTCTCATAATTTTCTATCACAAAAGATGGTTGACAAAACTAAATTACAACATGTGGAAACCAAGGTTAGTACCATCTTATTGCCTAATGTGGTATTGGGATCATTAATAGCAGAATGTTCCAAGCCCCAGTGGCAAGGCAAAGAAGTGAAACAAGAATGGACTTTGAGGTTTGGAATGGGGTGCGTTATGATTAAATTATTGGCATGGAATGGTTGGCACAAATGGACGCTAAGGTTGGGTGCCATGATTGTTCAATGACTGGGACCTTTCCTAATGGTTCACCTTTTCGTTTAACAAGGTATGAGGCCACTTCCCAATACCCCATTGCTTTCAAGTACTCAAGTAAAGAGAGGCTTAAGGAAAGGGGACCAATACTATTGGGTCAGTGTGCATGAGAACCCTAGGGGGAGTCAAGAAGTTAATACAATAATTATGGGGGATAGAAATAATATTAATTTTTTTTAGGAATTCTTAAATGTATTCCCTGAGGAATTATTTAAATTACCCCCAGGAAGAAAGGTTGACCATGCTATAGAATTAACCTTAGGGGTTGCCCCAATTTCTCACGGCCCTTATCTACATTCCTTATTGGAAATTAATGAGCCAAAGGCCCAAATAAAAGACCTCCTTGAGAAGGGGTATATCCAACTTAGCAAGTCTCTATGGGGGGTGCCTATGTTGTTTAAAAAGAAGAAAGACGGTGTTGTAAAAATGTGTGTGGACTATTGTTGGTTAAACAAGCTCAATATAAGAATATATCTTCGTTGCCTCATATCGATGATCTATTTGATTACTTGTGTGGATCACAAGTATTTTCAAAAATAGATTTATGTAATGGGTATCATCAAATCTAAATCAAACAAATGGATGTTTATAAGATGACTTTTCATACCCAATTTGGGCACTGTGAATTTTGAGTCATGTCATTTGACCTTACTAATGCCCCAACCACTTATATGTGTATAATGAACATGTTATTCCAAAAATACCTTGGGAAGTTTGTCTTGGTATATATGGATGATATATTAGTATAATCAAAGTTAGTAGCAGAACATGAAGGACACCTTTGACATGTGTTACAAATATTAAGAAAGAATAAGTTGTATGCAAAATTGAGTAAATGTGAGTTTTTTTCATCCTGAGTGGAATACTTGGGATTTATTATATCTAGAAATGGCCTCTCAGCTGACCCTAAAAAGATATAATCTATGGTTAATTGGCCCACCCCAAGGGATTGAACAAACCTAAGGGGGTTCTTAGGCCTTGTAGGGTTTTATAAAAAGTTTGTTAAATCCTTTTTCAAAAGTTTAGCCCCATTAACTAAATTATTAAGAGGGAATGTTGAAATAAAATGGACTCACGTGTGTGAGGATAGTTTTTATAAGCTTAAAAGGACCTTCACACAAGCACCTATTTTGAAATTAATGGATTATACAAAAGATGAGCAAATCTTATGTACGGACGCAAGTGAAGAGGCCATTGGGGCTGTTTTAATGCAAGAAGGCCATGTTGTGGCTTATGAGTCTAGGAAATTAAACCTTACAATTTTTTTTTATCCAACTCATGAAAAGGAATTAATTATTCGCAATTATCCATGCCTTAAAAGTTTGGAGGCATTATCTTTTGGGAAGGCATTTTAGGATGAAACAGACCATGCTAGCTTAAGGTTCTTAACTACACAACCTACATTGAACCGTAGGTAGTGCCGATAGGTGGAATTACTCCAAGAATTTTCCTTTGAAAGGAAAGGAGAACGTGGTCATGGATGTTTTGTCTAGAAGAAAGTGGGCTAATGCCATTTCCATAATTAGAGGTAGTCTCATCAAATAAACAAAAGGAAAATATGTTGTAGATTCTTATTTTCATGCACCTTTTTATGCCCTAGCCTGAGGGGAAATGTCCCCAAAAGAGTTAGGCAAGTACCTAGTTTATGTGTTGAAGGATGAACTATTGTATTATAAGGGCCGCCTATGTATTCCTAAGAACACAAATTGTAAGTTGAAGATTTTATATGACCGTCACAATATCCTTATATTGAGACATTCAGGATTTCAAAAGACTTATATCACAATTAAGCACTCATTTTCTTGGCCTGGAATGAAGAGGGATATTCGTGAGTATGTAGAAATATGTTATCCCTATCAGATATCAAAGATTGAACAAACAAAATTCTCCAATATGCCACGACAAAATTTTGCAAACTTCCTTCCTTTTAAAAAAATTTCCAATCAAAACTAAATACATCAAAAGGCGTGGATTCACCACCCAACCACGAAAATGAGGAGGGCTATAGGATCAAAAGCAAAAGAAGGAGCTGGTAAGTTTGTCTTTCTTTTCTCGAGCTCTTTATAAATAAAAAAAATGAAATTTTAATCATTTTGGATAGTCACATGTTGCACTAGATAATTTTTAATTTCAAAATGATGACATGATGTATGAAGTCCCAAGTTAGTATGATGTGAAATAAAATGCCACATCATCATATAATTTTTTTCAATTTTTTTTGGTTTTTCTAGATCATTGAATCATAGATTATATATTTTTCACAACATGCCATGATTTTTTTTTTTGATGTTATTCACCATGATATACATGTTATATATATACAACATAACATTGATTCATGAGTTCATCAAGTTTTGAACCCAAGACCTCATGGAGGCATACTAAAATCTTAACCACCAAACCACTTCAAACCTCTATTAATAAAGAAAAAAAATTTAACTTTACTATGTTTGGCATGGAATTATTTAGGAAATTCAAACTTTAACATGCATTTTCTCTTTCAAAATATATTCAAATGCTATAAATAAAAACATGATCTTGAAGCTTATTCAATAATGTATTTTTAAATTTTATTATTATTTATAAATATTATGAAAGGTTTAAAATAACCTAAAATAACATGTCATGAATAAATTTACAAATTTTATTTGTTTAAATTGACCTACAATCTTTGTGAATTCAATGTGAATTTAAGAATGCATTCATATATTAAGGCTTTTGCATTATTATTTTCATTATGTAAAATATGTCTAATTTTTTAAGAATTGCAATTTTTTTTTTCAATTTGATTACATACAAAAATATATTTATTTATTTTTGCATTGTTGTTAAAATGGCAATCATCCATAAGAAAAAATAACCACATTTGGTTAAACAAGTTGTGGAGTTGCAAACTTGTTTACATCCTTCAATATTATGGCTATAGATATTACAATTTATTTTAAAAATTAGCTATATATATTTAAATTTGACAAAATTTGAATTTTTTTTCTTTCAAAAAAATCCTTTGTTAATGTTGTTATCCCTTTAATTTGGCAAAAAATGGTCACAAAAAGATTAATTAATCAAGTAATCAAGATTTAATTTTCAATACCATATTTGTTTAACAACATGAAACGTACATTAAAACAAATGATTAATTATCAACTTTGAAAGAAAATCATAAAATATTATTATTTTTAATGATGTAAGAATATATTTTACTTTCATTTCCCTTATAGAAGTAAAAGTAACATAATTTGGTGAAGTTTTGGCATTACATAGATGGATTAAACACCCCTCCCCCCCGCCCCGCGCGACTAACATGTTTCTTTTGGTTTTGAATTTTCCTAATGTGACTTGTTAGGAAAAAAAATGGAAACAATTGTGCAAATTCAAGGAAAAATGTGAACTAACAAAACAATTGCCAAAAATTTGAGATCACAAAATTTGAAAGAAAAAAAAGTTACTCCTAATGAATAAAAATTCAAAAGTAATTCTAATAATTCTAACCTTAAACACACAAACAAGTCCAACATCAAATTCATTTGAAAAAATTTAAGTTCAATATTTGAAATCACTATAAAATTTATCAAATATTTTTGAAAACACTAACATAAATATTAATTATGTAATTGAATGTCTTTTTGGTGGTGAATTTTCATTGTTTTGTAAACATAAAAAGGGGCCATCATCATCAACAAAAGATTTTTTAACTAAAAATAAAATAAAATAAATAAATAATATATATATTTAATGATATAATTCTACAATGGCTTCTAGGACTTGTAGCCAAGAAAGAAAAATATTTTAACAAATTTATACTTCCATATACATGTCTATAGCCAAAACATGGTTATACTTTATTGTGGATGATTTTGAAGAACACCACAAATTTGAAAAACTAAAAAAATAAAAAATTTCATTGATGTAATTAGGATCACCATTTATAATTCATTCATTTTTTAAAAAATAAATATTTTCACCTCCAAATATTTAAACATAAACTTGTAACAAAACAATCCTTAGAAATTTGATAAATCATGTTTAAAATAAAATAAAAAGTAAACAAATATTTATAATAATAATAATAATAATTATTATTATTATTATTATTTTTTAATTAATTAAAAAATAATGATATTAAAAAAAAACTAAAAAACTTAATCACTTTTTCTAAACTTGGATTATTTTTTTCATACACCAAGAGAAAAAACAAAAAAAAACATAGGCATTATTTTTAAGGGTTTTTGGTGTGGAATCATGAACATTCATAATAAAAAACTTGTTCATGATGCCTAAAACAAATTAGGGAAAAACATACATTTTAATCTACATATAAATGTAAAAGAATTCAATATATGAAAAAGTTATAATTTAAAGGTTTACATGTATCCTAGATTTTGCATGCATGAACATTTGATTTAATCACTAATGTATTCAAATATAAATACGAAACTTGCCTAGTTTTTATGATACATCCATTTCAAAAAATTATGGTGTGTACAAAATGCAATTGTTAATAATCCAACACATGTGAAAAAATTCACTAATTTGTTCAAGTATAAATGTGAAACATTAAATTGTTATGTGTGTTTCAATATATATTAGCAACTGCAATATGTAACATTCAAATATGGTTTTAATAAATCCAAAGTGGATGATTCAACTCATGTAAAAAAGTTGATAGTTCAAAAAATGTGGAAAAACTTGTTAAACCATTCAAATATAATTACAAAACATTGAATGGCATGTGTTTCAATAGATTATAATAAATGCAAGATGAAACTTATGAATAATGGTTTTAACATATTAAAAGTGAATGATTTAACTCATGTACAAATCTTGATAATTCAATAAATGGGTGCAATCACAATCAAATGATCCAATGGTGACAAAGGACTCAAGGATTGCAATCCTTTTATTGGTCATTTTCACTTTCTCATAGAAAAGACTTTTGGGATGAAATCTTTTGCAATATGTTATTAAAAATACATATATTTTTTTCAATACACCAATTTTGTATTAACTTTTCATGAATAACTATTTTTTCTTAAAAAATGTACAGATCTACCAAATTCTACATTTCGTTTTTAAAAATTGTTTTAATTTCAAATTGTATGAAAATATGCTTATTATTATTATTTTCATAAACTACAATTTTTTTTAGATGTCATGTACATTACACCCCATTTAATGTGGTAAAGGAATCTTGAAATTTTAAAACTTTATTAAAAATATATTAAAATTTTAAAATTTTCGAATATCACATATTTTCAAATTGTGATGTTTTTTTAGTGTGGATAATCAATTCACATCATCTCAATTTTTTTCTCATCAAAATTCCTTTATAAAAAGAATATTTAACTTAATAATTTACAAAATTAGCTACTTTTGATGCAACACTTGTTCAAGTTCAAAAGTTTTTTATAAAACCAAAACCCAAAATAATGTTTTTTTGTTTTTTTCAACATTCATATTAGTTATTTAACACTACATTCCATGATTAACATGCCATTAAAGTGGCACCACAAAAATATATCTGACAAAATTACAATTTTTATAAAATTTTGGCGGTTGCCCAACTTGTTTTTTAGCTCGTTTGATTGTGATTACACCCAAATATGAAAAAATTCATTAATTTGTTCCAATATAAATGTGGGGTCTTAAATTATTACATGTGTTATGGTAAGTGTAAAATGCAACTCATGAGTAATAGATTTAACATGTTAATAGTTGAAAAGATGTCAAAAAAATCATTAACCTCTTATAATGCATTGGGGTGAAAGCACATTACAATGTCACATTATACTACTTTCCAACAGTGTACATGTTTGAGTGTATTTCATCTCAAACTTTTGAAGGAATTTCATAATATTTTTGCATATTATGTTAGAATATAACCTAGGCAAGATATATTTTTAAAAAATATTTCAATTCATTTTATAAAGTGGGAGATTGGAATATATTTATGAAAACAAATGTAGTGTACTTGTGTATTCAAAAACAAAAATATTCTCCAAAAACATTTAAATGATTTTTAATCTTTATGAAAGTTAAAAGTATATTGAACCATGATTGGATGCCATGTGATTAATTTGAAAATTTTCATTTCAAAAAATGATTTTTTTTAGTAAAGATGCAGAAAACGTGTGGTAAACTAAAATTTTGACAAATAATCACATTTACATGGAAAATGACACACATATCTAGATGGGCCATTTTAAAAAGTTCACTTAAATTGACTATTTTAATGACTAATGAAACTTTAAAGTTAGTATAATCAAAGCAAAATTGTGGCCCTATTATACCAATGTATATAATAAATATATTGATGGATCCTTCAATATAGATAATGAAAATTATTATTTAAAAAAAATAACATGACACTAGTTTGTAAAAGTAATAATTGTAGGGCCAAAAAACCAAATTTGATCCCCAAAATTAAATGTACCATACTTTTGGAACAATTATATTATATGTATTATAATATTAAACCCAAAAGTGCCCCAAAGGGAATCACCATAGTGTGCTTTCACCCATTCCATAAATAAAGTTAAAGGATATTGTAATTTCCACATCAGTAATTGAAATTATTAAAAAATCATATAATGTGCAAATTATACTCATAAGTGAACAACAAAATGAATGTAAGAACTATAAACAATATTGACTACTAATTAGTGCAACAAACCACTTGCAAACTTAAGATGGCCAAATGTAATTGAAATGTAATCAAATTGGACGATAGTTACAATGTGTGGGGGTGGAAAAGGATAAGATTTCTTCTTGTGGAAGCACATGAACAAGTTGATAAATTTGGATTTTTTAGTATCAATGGTGTCAACATTAGAAACCTTGAATGAATCAAGATTAGGTGATGACATGACTTTGCTATATGTGGAATATCCTTAAGTAGACATTGTCATCAAAGTTCATGGAAGGAATGTTGTTGTCTTTGAAACAAAAAGTGGAGGTTTGGGACCTTTTCAAGGTGACCTTTAGCCTCTACACAAAGTTTGAATGTCAACATGTGTTTTTTGGCCTTCTTTGTTATGATCAAATTATTGCCACCATATTGCAAGAATGTTAAATTGCATTGCTAAAGTGATGGAGGTTTTGATAATTGGTGTAGTTGAAAATTTCAATTGTTGGTGCAAATGCAACATTACGAAAGGAATTATTGAAAAACTCATTGGTTGCATTATTCAATTATACGAATATATGGTTTTGTAAGTTATCTTTTAACCACTGGCTATTTTGGGAAGCATTTTCATTTGTTATGTTAGCATGGAGTTTAGCCATTACCCACTACACTTTTGCCATATCTCAATGGTTAAATAGATAGTCATGTTTGACAAACTAATGTTCATTTTGCCTTTTTTTGAATTGTAGAGCTCAGGTAAGGTATGGTGTCTTGACAAATGTTTGAAATTGGTACTTTATGAGATGGGATAATTGGGTTGCCTCCTAATCTCACTAGGTTTTAAGGTGAGTGATAAGCAATCACTTATGTTTGTTGTGCTTGCATGGTTGGTGGCCGATGCTCTTGATAGTACGTTTGAGTTTAGTGGTAAACCCACTAAGAATGGTGAGGTTCCTTGGAGAAATAAGGCCCCTTTTGAACACTCTTGCAATGAATTTAAAGATGATGAAGTAAAGGATCCCACCTTTGAAAGAAGAAAGAATACTAACATTGGTGGTGAAAGACCAAGGTAACTTGTTCAACCAAGTATAAACCTTTTGTATGATGCTTGATAAATAGATTAGATCAAATGGTGGAATGATGGTAAGTTTTTTTTTGTAGGACTCAAAGTGAATCAAATGCATCAATCTTTGAAATATGTCCTTTTAGTGGACTTGCATATGGAAAGCAATGACATAAGCAGTGATGGGTGGAGTGGATGTGTGTGGCAGGTGGTTGTTTATATGGACATTGAGTGGCACTAAAGTTTGCCCAACGTAAGTTTGAATGTGATTTGCATATGGAGAGTAGTGCCATAAGTAAAAATTAGTGGAAGGGATGTGTGGTGGGTGGTTGTTTATATGGACATTAAGTTGCATTGAAGTTTGCCCTATGTAAGTTTGAACATGCGAAGGTTAATTAGAGTCATGACTTGTGTAAATGTTGCATTCACCCTTCCAAGTTGATTTTTAATTGCTCTAGTTTGGTGCTTGGTTGAAGAGGTCTTGTTTGCAACAACTTTTGTGGGTGGTAATCTTTGCCAAAACTTTTCTTTAAAGATAGTTTGTGTTTTAGTGTGTGTGCAGTTTGTGACCCCTACGTGTTCATGATCTTGTTCTTTCCATCCCATCTTTGGCTTTACTTCTACATGTTCTCCTAAATGAAATCGGCATTCACCTCAAGTTGATGTTTTGGGGCCTTTTTGTGCCTACATAATAAAGTTTGGAAAGACTACCAAAAACAAGGTCATATTTATGGCCATTGAACAAATTGATGATGTTCAACTTGGGAAAGGTAAGTTGGCTTTCAAAACTAACAAATGTTGAGTTTTAAAAAAATAAAAAAATTTGAAGGTTTTTAATAAGTTGAACATGATGCCACCATGCCATCAATCTTGAAGGTTCAATACTATCTTTGAGTATTATGATTGATTTGAAGAATAAACATCTATTTGCTTATTTGTGGTGAGTCTTTTTCAAGAACAATGACTCAAGAGGTGGCAACTATAGCACTTAAAGCACTTGATGCAACACATGCATGTGGATTGCTTCATGGAGATGTTGAAGCGTGTAATTTTATTGTTGTGTTGAGAAAATAACTTTTTATTTGCCTTTTGGATTTTGGTTTTTCTTGGTAGAATAATAGTAAACAGTCATAGATGGCAGAACATATGCACTTTCAACACCTATTGGTAGACATGGTGTAGTAATGGGAGAGGAGAAAATGGTGGTAATTACATGATGTGTTTAGTACCAAACTCACATTGGAAAGGATGGTGAGACACATTATGTAACAAGCTGTACACATTCATTTTGAATCTTTGAAGCTTTTGGTGTCAAACAATGGGATGTGAACCATTGGTGCAACATTGCAAGATTTGAGTACAAACATTAAAGATTTTTGGGGCATGATTTAATGGTGCTGAATTCTAGGGTTTGTTGTGTTGTTGCACAAGTTGCTACAAAACATGCCATGGAAGATGTCAAACATGTTTTAGACTTGTAAAAGAGAGGACAACCTAGTCTTGTGAAGCAACTTATCCTCTTGTACATCAATGAAATGACACACCATAATTGTTTTGATCTATACTATTGGTAGAACTATGCACATAATGAAGTGCAAAATTGGATTAAATTTTGGGCATAAAGACAAACTTTTGACTCCAAAATGGGATTCATTCCAAAAAGATGTTGATCAAAGGAACATTAATAGACCTATGAAAAGGGTGAAAAAATAGGAATGGTATATACCAACAAGGATTGTTAACATAGCAAAAATGAAATTGCTTGTGCTTTCAAAGGGTTAAAATATATTTTGTAACAAATGACTAATGGGTTGGTTAGTGAAATATGTAGATAATTGGTTCAATTTGCGACATTGTTCCACACATTGAAACATGGTCTAAGTTAATGTTTGAATATGGGGTTGCCAAGGATGTCTTTGATTTTTTTGAATCTTGAAAAGAACCCCAAAATGTAGATGTTAAACAAAAACTTGTAACTAGGTTTTGATTCAACACATGCATGGCATTTATTTTGGAGGCAACAAAATTTGTTATTGGAGTAGCCTAATTTTTAACATCTTATGATGAAGTTAATATAATCAAAACCAAAACTAGTTATCAATTCATGTTTATGTGGTTCAAAATTGGTTGTGAATAACTATCTTCATTTCCTTGGAGTTTTCATTATTACTATAAGCCATATTTAAGATCTAGCATACGTGAAAAAACTATCACACATGAACATATGTAATTTCCACATATAATTAAGACTCAAAGTTTTGCGTATTTGTACCATTTAAAACATGTTATTGGAATGATGCATTCAAAATAAATGAATGATGTAAAACAATTAAAACATGTGACTAAGAAATGATGTTCATTTAAGTTTTAAAATGAAAAAGTTCAAGACTATAACAAAAGAAAAAATGGACTTTGGTCATTTTATGGTTTTGAAAGGCTCAAAAAACTTGGTAGCATAACAATTAAAGTTCATAGCTAAAATTGCATAAAAATATCTAATCTTGTTAAAAAAAAGGAAAATAATTGATTTATGCAACCTTAAGGACTATTTTTTTCAAAAGTCAAGTGTTGAATCATGTGTAGGTAGGGGAATCATATATATATATCATGGAAATATATTATTACAATCATTGATCCTAAGTATGTACATGTCTAATAGTCCAAGTTTTGTGGTTTTATTTTCACACAAACATAAATGCCTTTACAAAGTTGATTGGTCTATGATGTGATGCAACCATTATTTTGTGTCCACATGTCAGTTTCAAATTTTAAACAATGTGGAACTTTCAAATGTGCATTCTTGAGCTCTACACCATGGATTTACATTTTCTAAAAACCTTTTTCATTTTGAAACATTTATTGTCATTAAGCCTTTACAAATTCTTTGGATGCATCTATTCAAACATAAAAAATTCAGGTCAATGGTGAAATTTCACAAAGTTCATGCATTCAATGCACACAAATTATGTCTTATAAATTATTGATGAAAATATTTGATCTTAAGAGGTATTTTGGGAACTTGTTAATCATGGGAGGCCTAAAATTTAAACAAACAAATGTAGTGTCATATGTGTATAAAATTAAGCCTTTATCGTGGTAATATTGCATTGATCACATTGAAATTGGGGACCTTACTGTCTACAAAGTTTGAACCATTATGCATCCTTGGGAAGTGAAGTTCATCATTATCAAGTTAAAGATCTATCATTGTAATTTCAAGGATTTTTGCTTATGTGTGCAAAAGGCAAATTAGGTTCTTAAGACCTATGTGCCTATTAAAAGTTGGTGGCTCTTGGATTTGTTGGAGGAATTGGATATGTCCAAACTTGATAAAGTCTATTTGCTCTCATGCCTTTGTAAATTTGCAAGATTCATAAAAATCAATTATATGTTCACAAGTTTGGTGATATAATTATTTGCGTTTTGCACCTTCACATGCTTCTAAGTTTATGTTAGGTTTATAAGCCATGCAACAATGTAGTATCAATTTTCAAACTAAATCACCTACACATTTGTTGTTCATGAACTTGCATTTGTAGGATATGTTAATATGTGGTTTAAGTGCATAGGCCAAGTGCATGAACATGCTTTTAAATTTGGGTTTGTGAATTTGTGAGAATTCAAGATTTGTAATTTGTTTTGATGGGGAATAAAAAGAGTCAACAAATACTTGGAGAGGGTAGCAAGACAAGTTTTGAGAACAAGTGACACAAAGGATATCAACAAAGGATTTACAACACAAATTTAAGGTTGCTAGGAGAGAAAAGCTTACCAATGTTTGCACATTGTTGTTGATGTTAATGTTTATCCTACTCAAACATGTGATATAGAAAGGTCAACCATCAAGCTTGCAAATCAGATTGCATAATTTTTGAAACAGATGTTGAACATGAAAGGTCTTAACTATCCATGATTAGCCATGTTATCAAAATTGTATAATTTTAGTGTTTTATGTTCATTTAGTTTTACAAATTGGGACTTTTCATTTTTTGTCTTCATCAAATATTGGTTATATGCTTACTAATCAAACATTTGAATTTTGAATTACTTTTTGATGAAAAATTATACATAAGAGAACATATGAAAATGATAAGGATGATGACTATTTTTTGTGACTTGAAAAATGTTTTAAGGTGTATCCATGGTACATTGTACACAAAAAGGAGCCATAGTTTGACAATTTTCATTGCAACACATTTTCTAGGTGCCTTTTTAGATATTTGGAAAAAAAATTGTGATATAATTATGAATGAAAGGTGGATAACATCGTAAACTTTCATTATGTTGTGAAATTGATGCACATTTGAACAATTCAATGGTTGATTGGAATACATTTTTGATTTGCAAGAATTAGTCAAAAGATTGTAACAAAACAAAAGGATTGAGAAATACTACTTTTAATGGGAATTTGTTCATGAAAATTTTCACATACAAAGAGATAATAAGCAATCCTTTCCATGAAAACTTTTAGTTTGTATTAAAGACATGGTGTTTATATTAGATGATAAATAAGTGTTTGGTAATACATTATGTTATGATAATGTTGATGATTGTGATTTTTAAGTTGTAAAATGTTCTCCCATTAAAAATGTAGTTGGAAAATGGGCTAAGTGTTGTTTTTATCATTGTATGAAGATAAAAATGAAAATTTTAAATTAATGAAAAATGGTAAACTATTGTTAACCAAGGTACAATTTAAATTCTTTTATCAAATTATTGGTGTAAGATTATATAAAAATAAACATATGAATCAATTGCATATTCATGGTTTATATAACTTGTTTTATTGTTAAGGCCCAAATTAATTATATGTGATCTTTAAAAAAATTCAAAATGAGTGAAATTTTATGTATGAATATTTTTGATATTATTTGTGCTTCCAATTTCAACACAAAATGTGTACATCGTACCATGGAAATACCTTTTATGAGGAAAGCAAAGTTAATATCCAATTACAAAAATATTTTGAGTTTCATTGAAAATATATTTGAATTATGTTGTTAAATTTTTATTTTTATTTCTTTCTACCTTCAACGTAAAATATACTAAATATGACTATAAGACAATAATAGTAAGCACATAATAAAAAACATAATCATTTGAAACTATTTTAATTAGTAGAAGAATACACCAGATGTAACAATATTGAATCATAATCAATAAGAAGAATGAAAAAACTAAAATAATCTATTCCCATTTGGCGACCATCCTAAGATTCAAAAGTGTAGAATTTTGGTTTCTATAGTATGAATATTCTAAATTTTGGATATCTATGTGGGAAATTTTGGGATTGATTTGTGCAAATTGATTAGGATGTGAACCCATTTTTCTCCTATTGAGGAGTATTCACATAAAAAGAATAAAAAACGTCAAGCACAAATTTGATCAATTTGGTTGAAACTTAAGAGGAATCCATGTGGCACGATTCTAATGGTAAGCACTGATTGAAGGGAGGAGAGATCATCAAAAGAAATTTCACATATGGAATCTAATTCAAACTAGTGTGAACCCCGTGCCTAATGCACAGGTGAAAGGAGAACAACATTTGCCAAAGCATATGGGATAAAAGTGAGGTGCTTATATGCAGAACATGTTGATGAACACATTGTGAACTTGGGGAACACATTGGGAACCCATTAGGAACTTAGAGGGAACACCGTGAGAACACATTGGGAAACAGGGAAAAATGGAAAAAAAATCCTTCCCGCCCCCCAAACTTAA
>Ga0116230_10002060_pt1 | contig 19378 bp, 20 predicted proteins | sample S1TSphfallax_3_FD_88678 | JGI IMG/M metagenome (GOLD analysis project Ga0116230, IMG submission 88678) | Host-associated microbial communities from peat moss isolated from Minnesota, USA - S1T2_Fd - Sphagnum fallax MG | ecosystem: Host-associated > Plants > Peat moss > Unclassified | place... | reverse complement strand
GCGGGATCGGAGCTTCTGGCGGGCGTCGCGGAGAACGGCGTGGTGACCGTCGAGGGCCACTATATCGGCCGACTCAAGGGCGTGCGGTTCGAGTCGGCGCAAGGCGCGGGCGCCCTGGAGGCCAAGGCGCTGCGAGGGGCGGCTGCGCGAGCGGTGGCGCCCGAGGTCGCGCGGCGTCTTGGAAAGCTGGCGAGCGAGAAGGACGAAGCCTTCGCCCTGGATATGCGTGGCGACGTGCTCTGGCGGGGCGAGGCAGTCGGCAGTCTAATCAATAGCGACCCCTTCCGGCCCCAGGTGAGACTCTTCGGAGACCTTGGGCCGGAGCCCGCCCGCGAACGCGCCGCGCGGCGGCTCGAGGCCTTTATCGCGGGAGAGGCGAGTATCAGTCTGCGGGGGCAGAAGTCTCTCCTCGACGCCCTCGCCTCGGGGCGCCTGCGCGGTCTGGCCCGGGGCCTCGCCTATAGATTGGTGGAGGGCGGCGGCGTTTTGAGCCGGCGTGGCGTGGAGAGAGAGCTTCGCGAACTGAGCCAGGGGGAGCGCCGCGCTCTACGAACACTAGGGGTGCGCTTCGGTGGCTTTTGCCTCTTCCTGGCTGAGATCACATGCGAACAGCCCCTGGCCCTGGCGTGCGCGGAGCGTGCGGCGCCGGGATGGCGATGGACCCGCGAAGGGGCCCAGGTGCTCCCCGCCGCTCCGCCCCCTGAACGCGCCCTTGGTTTGAGGGGTCTGATGCGCGCAGGAAATCTCGCGATTCCCGTCGCGACCCTCGAGCGACTCTCCGGCCTGTTGCGGCCGGCGGGAGAGAGCGGGGGACTGGTGCTGACCCAGGAGGCCTTGGTGGGCCTTGATTGGACAACGGCGCATCTTGCGGAGGTCATGCGGGCCCTTGATTTTGTTCCCGCGGGCAAGACACCCGAAGACGGGGCGGTGATCTGGCGTCGGCGTCGCGAGGGTCCATCGCGCGCGAGCCGGACCTCTTCACCGCATTCGCCCTTTGCGGTGCTTGCCGCGATGAGCGCGCCGGCGACCCCTAAGTCCCCGTCGCGCCGGCGCCGATCGCGCCCGGCCCCGCCAAAGACGGCGCGGGCTTGAGCCACCCGCGATCACCACCTCCGCCCATGGAGGACGCTTGCCGGGTTGATATCTGGCTATGGAGAGCACGCTTCTTCAAAACACGGGCCGTGGCGGCGGAGGTGGCCCAGTCGGGCCGCATTCGCTTTTGCCGCGGAGGCGGGGGCGGCCGCATTGATAAACCCTCGCGGGTCGTCAGGGTCGGAGATGAACTGGTCTTCGCCTTCGCCGGACGCCTGACGGCGGTGCGCATAATGGCTTTGGGCTTTCGAAGGGGACCGCCTTCGGAGGCCCAGAGCCTTTACGCCGCCCTGTTCACCGCCGAGGATGCGGATCGCGACGGCCGCATGGCGGGGCATTGCGACGATCTCGAGGCGTCCTAGGACGCTGCGCCATTGACAATTCTCGCCCCGGCCTCAGAAAGACGCGCGCCTAACCCGAGGGCGACATTCGGATCAGAATTTAGAGCTGCTGATGACCTATATCGTCACCGACCCGTGCATCAAATGTAAGTTCATGGACTGCGTGGAGGTCTGCCCGGTGGACTGTTTCTACGAGGGCGAGAACTTCCTGGCGATCAATCCCGACGAGTGCATCGATTGCGGCGTCTGCGAGCCCGAATGTCCCGTGGACGCGATCAAGCCGGACACGGAGGACGACCCCGACGGTAAGTGGCTGAAACTAAATACAGAGTATGCCAAGATCTGGCCAAACATAACCCTCAAGGGCGAGCCGCCCGCTGACGCCGCGCAGTTCGAACGCGAAACGGACAAACTCAGCAAATATTTCAGTGAGAAGCCCGGTCAGGGCTCCTAACACGGCGGGAGGCGGCGCCGGGCACAGCGCCCGCTAAGGACCAAGTCTTTAAATGACAAGGCGTTTGTGATAGATAATCGCCATCGGCCCTTCGCCACGCATTTGCGGCGGCGGGGATTCGGCGCTGATGCTCATGGGATAGCAGCTCGGGGGACAGCCTGAGGGCGTAACAGCAGAGAGCGGGGCCATTTTCGCCCCCGTGGAGCCGTTGGCGATTGATGGCCACGAACGGCTGACACTTTAAGGAGACGATCAATTATGGATGCGAAGACCGAACACGAGTTCACGGTCGGTGACAATGTTGTCTACCCCGCCCACGGCGTCGGCGTCGTGGTTGGCGTGGAAACCCAGGAGGTCGTGGGCACGGCCCTGGAAGTCTATGTCATTACCTTTGATCATGAAAAAATGACTCTGCGAGTGCCGACGCGAAAGGCGCGTACGGCCGGCCTGCGAGGCCTCGCAGAGGGTAATGTGGTGTTCCAAGCCCTAACCACGCTCAAGGGCAGAGCGCGCGTGAAGCGCACCATGTGGAGCCGGCGCGCCCAGGAGTATGAAGCCAAGATCAATTCCGGCGACCTGGTCTCGATCGCTGAGGTCGTGCGCGATCTGCACCGCTCGGAAAGCCAGCCTGAACAGTCCTATTCCGAGCGTCAACTCTATGAATCCGCTCTTGATCGAATGGCTCGGGAAGTCGCGGCCATTGAGCGCATTGACCGTGAGGCGGCTATCGACCTGCTGCACAAGTCCCTGCGCAAAGCGGCCTGATACGTCTCGGGCACCCCCGGCAAAAGGGGCGGGTTGGGCGTGACCTTCACCAATTGTGTGCTGATCATGATCGGGGGGGCTCTTGGAACCCTTGCGCGCTATGCCATAGGCTTGGTCGCGGGGCCCATAAGCGGTCAATTGCCCTGGGGCACGATCCTCATCAATGTCAGTGGATCGTTCATTATCGGCTTTTTCGGGACGCTGACCCTGGCCCATGGGCGCTATCCGGCGCCAGAAAGTCTGCGTTTGTTCGTCATGATCGGCCTCTGCGGGGGTTACACGACCTTTTCATCCTTCAGTTTACAGACGCTTGACCTGATGCGTTCAGGCGGCATGGTCAGGGCTGCGGTGAATGTCGCGGCCTCTGTCGTATTCTGCATCATCGCGGTGGCGGCGGGCCATTTGATCGCCTCGCACCTGAATGGCGGCGCTCGAGATATCGCCCAGATCGCCATCGAGGAGGACGGCTGAGCCTCACTGACTCGGGCACAGCCGACAGCCTCGCGAAAAATCATCTAGCTCCGCCTGGAACCGAAGCGCCGCCATGGGGCTCTTCTGACAAGGTCCCTCTCGGAGTTGTCGATGAAAATTGCCCAGGTCTCGCCGCTTTATGAGTCTGTTCCCCCCAAGCTTTATGGCGGCACCGAACGCGTCGTCGCCCATCTTTGCGACGCCTTGGTGGAACTTGGCCATGATGTCACACTCTTTTCCAGTGGTGACGCCCAGACCAAGGCCCGCCTGATTCCTGTTCGCGACCAGGCTATTCGTCTGGATCCGGCGCCGCTGAAATCGGACTTGGCGGCGCACCTGTCGATGCTGGACGAGGTCAGGCGCCGCCAAGGCGCCTTCGATGTCATTCACTTCCACACCGACATGATCCACTTTCCGATGTTCGAGCCGCTGGCCCCGCGCACACTCACGACCCTGCACGGTCGCCTTGATATGAAGGATCTGCCGGAGGTCTATGCGCGCTGGCGCCAGTTCCCGCTCGTGTCGATTTCGGACGCCCAGCGCATCTGCCTTCCCAGGGCCAATTGGATGAGCACCGTCTATCACGGCATGCCAGCGAGTCTTTGCCGTTTCACGCAAGAGCCGCGAGGCTATCTGGCCTTTCTGGGACGAATGTCTCCGGAAAAGGGCCCGGACCGGGCGATCGCTATCGCCAAAGCCGTGGGCGTTCCGCTGAAGATGGCGGCCAAGATCGACCCTGCCGACAGGGCCTATTTCGACACGGAGATCCGCCCGCTGCTCGATCACCCTCTCATCGAATTCATCGGCGAAATCGGGGACGCCGACAAATCGGAATTTCTCGGCGGGGCTCAGGCCCTGCTGTTCCCCATCGAATGGCCAGAGCCCTTTGGATTGGTGATGATCGAGGCTATGGCGTGCGGGACGCCCGTCATCGCCTATCCCTATGGCTCGGCGCCCGAAGTGGTGGAGGACGGCGTGACCGGATTTCTTGTCGACGATGTGGCTGAGGCGGCGGCGGCGATCACCCGGCTGGCCGACCTCGACCGGGCCGCCATAAGGCGGCGCTTCGAAAAGCGCTTCTCGGCTGAGGCCATGGCAAAGGGCTATCTTGAGCTCTATGCGCAGCTTGCCGCCCCGCGGGTGGGCTCGAGGCTCGCGTCCCGGCCGCCTTCGGCGCACAGCGCCGAAGCTTTACGACCTAGCGCCTGACGCGCCGCACCATGGCTGACAGCCAACCGGCCATTGTCCGGGAGGATGAACCCGTCGACGCGATAAGCGAAACCGGCCAGCTCATCTCGCTGAAGGACGGCGACACCTTCATGGTCGCCAACGCCTTTGGCGACATTCTTGGGGGTGTGGACGGCCTGTTCAGCGGCGACACGCGAATCCTATCGCGTTATGGGCTGCTGATCGGCGGTGATCGTCCCTCGAAGCTTAGCTTTGGCCTGTCGCGGGACAACGCCATATTCACCTTCAACGGCGCCAATCATGACCTGCCGCCCGTGGGCGGTCGGGCGGTTCCCCGTGGCGTGATCCATCTTGAGCGCCGCCGCTGCCTCTGCGGCGGGCGCATGTTCGAACGTCTGAGGTTCACGAACTTCGGACTCGATGAGGTGATGGCGCCCATTGCCTTTGTCTATGGCGCCGATTTCCGCGACATTTTCGAGGTCAGAGGCATTCAGAGGCTTCGACGCGGGGACCTGGCCGAACCCCGCGTGACCGGCCGGGCCGTGGTATTTGGTTATGCTGGCCTCGACGGTGTCACCCGCGCTGGCGTGTTGGAGTTTTCGGAGCCGCCGTGGCGCATGGACGCCGGGCGGGCTGAGTTCATGTTCGCCCTGGCCCCCGGTCAGTCACTCGACCTGTATGTTGAGGCAGGCCCAGGCGAGGCCGACAGACCCTCGGAGGCGCGCTTTCTCGAGGTCGAAACCAAGGCCCACAACGCCGTCCGCGAGACGCGCGAGAGCGGGGCCACAGTGACAGCGTCGGACGGCGCCTTTCAGGCCTGGATCGCCCAATCGCGCGTGGATGTCGCCGCCCTGACCACATGCCTCGACACCGGACCATACCCCTATGCGGGCATTCCCTGGTTCTCGACCCCTTTTGGCCGCGATGGGATTATCTGCGCCTGGCAACTTCTCTGGCTCGATCCTGGACTGGCCCGGGGCGTGCTGACCTATCTGGCCGCGCGTCAGGCCCGGGAGACGTCCCCTTTCGCAGACGCCGAGCCTGGCAAGATCATGCATGAAACACGGCGCGGCGAGATGGCGGCCCTCGGCGAGGTTCCTTTCGGACTCTATTATGGCGGCGTCGACACCACCCCGCTCTTCGTCGCCCTGGCCGGCGCCTATCTTCGGCGCACTGACGATAAGGAATTGATCCTCGGCCTTTGGCCGGCCCTCAAACGGGCTACGGCGTGGCTTGAGGCCCGCTCGGCGGCGCGGCCGGATGGTTTCATCGACTATCAGAGGGCCGCGGGCGGGGGCCTTTCCAACCAGGGCTGGAAGGATAGCGTCGACTCCGTCTTCCACATCGACGCCAGACTCGCCAAGACGCCCATCGCCCTGGTCGAGGTTCAGGGTTACGCCTTCGCCGCCTGGCGGGAAATGGCCCATATGGCCGGGCAGTTGGGGAAGCCCGGCGCCGAGGCTTGGAGCGCGCGCGCTGAAGCCCTTCGCGCGGCCGTTGAATCCCGCTTTTGGATGGAGGATGAAGGCTTCTACGCCCTGGCTATTGATGGCGATGGCGAGACCTGCCGCCCCTTGTCCTCCAATCCGGGCCACCTTCTCTTCGTCGGTCTGCCCGGACGTGACCGCGCCGCCCGGGTGACGCAGCGCTTGCTTTCACAGGCCTTCGACAGCGGCTGGGGTTTGCGGACACTCGCGGCAGGCCAGGCACGCTACAACCCAATGTCCTATCACAACGGATCGATTTGGCCCCACGACTGCGCCCTCGCCCTCTCCGGCATGGCCCGCTATGGCGAACGCGAGGGCGTCGCAAAGGTCTTGGCGGATCTCTTCGAGGCGTCGCGAAATTTCGACATGCGCATGCCTGAACTGCTCTGCGGCTTTTCCCGGGTGTCACATGAGCCGCCCATCGCCTATCCCGTCGCCTGCATGCCCCAGGCCTGGGCGGCCGGGTCAACCTTCATGATGCTCCAGGCGAGCCTTGGTCTCTCCATCGACGCTCAGAGGAAGGAGGTTCGCATTGTGCGCCCGAACCTTCCCGAGGGCGTGGACCACCTTGCTGTGGAATGCCTGGCCATCGGTCAGGGTCAGGTGGACCTTCACTTCCACAGGTTGGACGGGCGAGTGGCCGTGATTCCAGGCGCCAGCTCGGACCCATCGGTCACCATCATTGTGGAAGGCTAGGGGCGGCCACATGACCGAGAGACGCGCGCCGGCCCCTGGTGGTCATGACCTGCCAGCGCCTCCCGTAATGGACTTGGGGAGAATGGCCATATTCCTGGATCTCGACGGCGTCCTGGCCCCCATCGCGGCGTGTCCAGGGGATGTGGGGCCTGATCCCGTGCGACGCGCCGTCCTAGCCCGCCTGATCGCCGCGACGGGAGGACGCGTTGCGGTGGTCAGCGGCCGCGCTCTAACGGATCTTGATCGCATCCTGGAGGGCGAAGTGACAGCAATAGGCGCCGTGCATGGCCTTGTGCGCCGAACGGCCGATGGGACTGTGCTCTCCCCGCCCGCGCCCACCGGTATGGAGGAGGCCATAGGAGCGATTTCCCTCTTCGCCGAAGGCCGAGCGGGGCTGCTGGCCGAGCCGAAGGGCGTGGCCGTCGCGCTACATTTCCGGGGCGCGCCGGAACTGGCCGGGGCGTGCCAGGAGCTGGCGGACCGTCTGGCCGCCCGTCTGGAGCTGCAAATTCAACGAGGGGATCACGTGGTGGAGCTTCGTGGGCCGGGGCCAGATAAGGGCGCGGCGCTGCGGGCCTTTATGGAAGAGCCCCCCTTCCACGGCTACCCGCCCCTGTTCATGGGTGACGACCTGACTGACGAAGCGGGATTTCGCGCGGCACATGACTTTGGCGGCCAGGCCGTCATCGTTGGTGCGCGCCGGCCCACCGTGGCGACTCATGCCTTACCAGATGTGGCCGCGGCGCTCGCCTGGCTTGGCGATAGCACGGCGCGAAAGGGCTGAACGCGCCGGCTCTCGAGAGGAAAACCCCGAACGATCACACGCTGTTAGGGAACAATTTCCGGGGCTATTCGCTTTAAGGCTTGGCCGTACCCCGGCCGTTGACGAGGCTGTGGAGGCCCCCTGCCATGAGCCGTCTTATCGTGGTCTCAAACCGGGTGAACGCCCCGGAGAGGCCCGGTGACGCGCCGGCGGGCGGTTTGGCGGTAGCCCTCTCAGCCGCGCTTCGGGAGTATTCAGGCTTCTGGTTTGGCTGGAGCGGCGAAACCACGGACCAGCCCTCCGACAAGATCCAGATCAGGCGTGTAAACGACGTCACCGTCATGACGGTGGATCTCGAGGACGCCGACTATCAGGAATATTATAACGGCTACGCCAATGCGACCCTTTGGCCGCTGTTCCACGACCGCATCGACCTGACCGCCTATGACCGCTCGTTCAGCGAAGGTTATGAGCGCGTCAACAGGCGATTCGCCGAGATCCTCGCCCCGCTCCTCCAGCCCGACGACCTCATCTGGGTGCATGACTATCATCTGATCCCGCTGGGCCGAGAGTTGCGGCGGCTTGGGGTTGGGAACCCCATCGGGTTCTTCCTGCACATCCCTTGGCCCGCGCCGCAGATCCTGACCACCCTGCCTGGACACAGGCAGTTGGTGGAGAGCCTGTTCGCCTATGATCTGGTCGGCTTCCAGACCGATGAATGGCTGTGGGCCTTCGAGTCCTATGTGCTTGGAGAGGCGGCAGGCGGGTGGGAGTCGGATGGGCGCCTGAGGGCCTTTGGGCGTTCCCTCACCGCTCGGGTCTTTCCCATCGGTCTGGACGTTGAGGATTTCCAAGCTTTGGCTGCCTCGCCCATGGCAAGGCGGGCCCACGACCGGATGGCGGCCCATACCGTCTTCCGCAACCTCATTGTGGGGGTAGACCGCCTCGACTATTCCAAGGGGCTGGAGGAGCGCCTGCTGGGGTTCGAGCGGTTTCTGCGGGACAACCCGGATCTGCGCCGTGAGATTCTGTACCTGCAGGTCGCGCCCACTTCGCGCGGTGAAGTGGAGGCCTACCAAGACCTCCGGATGCGCATCGACGCCCTCTGCGGTCGCATCAACGGGGTTTATGCGGAGGTGGACTCCGCGCCTATCCGCTACGTCAATCGCGGTTATCGTCGGGACGAACTGGCGGGCATCTATCGGGCGGCCCGTGTCGGGCTGGTGACGCCGCTCCGGGACGGGATGAACCTGGTCGCCAAGGAGTATGTGGCCGCGCAGGATCCGGAAAATCCAGGCGTTCTGGTCCTCTCCCGCTTTGCCGGCGCGGCGCGGCAGATGCCTGACGCCGTGATCATCAATCCCTACAGCCGGGAGGAAGTGTCAGAGGGGCTGAAAATCGCCCTTTCCATGCCGCTGCCCGAACGCATTCGGCGTTGGCGGCGCCTCATGGAGGGCATCCAGACCTCCAACGTCAAGGTGTGGCGGGACTCCTTCGTGGAGGCGCTTCGGGCGAGCCGGGAGCCTGATCTTCCATTTGGCGAACGGCTCCGAGAACGCGGCCCAGGGGCCTCGACGACCGCCTTCGCCGATGTCTCCCCGGGGGGCGCGCGACAGGCTCAGTTCAGGGCGGAGTGGCCTACAGGCCCGGCAGCTTGATCTTGCTGTTACCTTGGCGCGCGATGGTGATCGTCTTATCGCCGGTCAGATTGCTGATACGCTTTTGCTCCACCGCCGCATCGACGGGAGTATCGGTGTCAGCGGCCTTGGCCATCGTGGTTTGAACCGCCGGCTGACCCCTTTTCCAGAATAGGACCCAATCGGCGAAGCTCTTATCCTTATGTGCTATGGCGCCAAACTGGTCGTCGACCACATAGCGCACGAGGGGATCGGCCTTATCGCCACCCGCCTTGGCCACGAGCAGTTTCTCGCCGTCGGAGCGCACCTCGGCGTCTCTCTGGCCGAGCATCGCCTCGCGGGCGGCACTCTCGGGCTCCAACTCCTGAGGACGGGGTTCGCCGGGAGCTGGCGGACGAAGGGCGTAATCCGGCGGCAGAACGAGCGGCGCCTTGCTGACCACCCGAAACTCGTCGGGTGTGACCTTACTGAGGCCGAGGGCGTTGGACGCGGCCTGACAGCCGGCCAGACCATAGCCGGCGAGACCCATGAGGCCCATGAGAGCGCCAGCCCTCAAAACGCGGGAAAAAGTCATCTTACGCATCTTTCCAAAACGCGCGCCCCCACACTGTGCGTGGCGCATAACCCATTTATCGGACCTACGCCACCGACACGCCTTTTCCGATCACGTCACCGAGCGCTTGGGCGCGATCAGGCTATCGGCGATCAAAAGCATGATCCCGACCGTGATGGCGCTGTCGGCGAGGTTGAAAATCCAGGGAAAGCCCAGCGCCCTGGCGTCTATAAAATCCACCACCGCGCCACGAAACACCCGATCAGCAACATTGCCCAGCGCGCCGCCCATGATCAGCCCGAGGCCGAGCGCGGCCGGAAGGCGTTCCGCCCGCCGCCCCCAAACGGCCAAGGCCACGGTGACCGCCAAGGCGAAGGCCGTGAAGAGCCAGCGGGTCCAATCGGCGCCGGTCTGAAACAGGCCGTAGCTGATCCCCGGATTCTCCACGAGGGTGATGCGAAGCGGCCCCGGCACATCGGGTCCGCCGCCAATTCCCAGATTCATTCCCACGATCCAGGCCTTGGCGCCCTGGTCGCCCGCGACGACGAGCAGCGCGACGGGAAAGGGCCACCGGCCGGCCGGGGTCGCACGGCTCATGCGTGGGTCGCGTCCCAGAGGGCGACGGCGTCGGCGTCTCGCGCCGAGAGGTCAGGGTAGCGAGGATCCTCGCCGACCTCGGGCAGGATGCGCCAGGAGCGTGCGCATTTCCGCCCCAAGGCCCTCTCAGGCTCGACACAAACGCCCGGGGCGCCCTCCATACGGAAGGCTTCGCCGGGGCCCTCGCCGGACAGCAGCGTGGCCTGGCTTGTGCGGAACACCTCGGCGGCGTCGAGCCCGGCGAAGGCGGCCAGCAGGTCGGGATCATTGACAAAAACGCGCGGCGCGGCCTCCAGGGCCGATCCTAGTCGCTTTTCGCGGCGCTCGATCTCCAGAGCCCCGGTGACCACCCGGGTAACGGCCTGAACCTTACCCCACCGTTCAGCTTCCGCGTCATTGCGCCAAGTCTCGGGCGTCGGCGGAAAGGTCCGAAGGGCGTTCGGGGTCGCCTCGGGGAGGCGCGCGCGCCAAGCTTCTTCCATGGTGAAGGCAAGAATAGGGGACATCCATATCGTCAGCCGCTCGAAGACCAAGGCCATCACCGTTCGGCAGGCCCGCCGACGCAGCGAATCTGGACGATCACAGTAGAGAGCGTCGCGGCGAATGTCGAAGAACAGGGCGGAGAGATCATTGGAGCAGAAGTCCGCCAAGGGGCGCATGGCGTCGGCGAAGGCGTAACGCTCATAGGCGGACCGCACCTCCCCATCAAGCTGCCAAAGGCGATGTAGAATGAACGTCTCCAAAGGCGGCATGTCGGCGAGGGCCACGCGTTCGACCTCGGAAAACCCTGCCATGGCCCCCAGCAGATACCTCAACGTGTTACGCAGCTTGCGATAGGCGTCGACCGTGGTCTGAAGGATCGTCGGACCGATCCTCTGGTCCTCGGAATAGTCGGTCAGGGCGGCCCACAGACGCAGGATATCCGCGCCCTGGGCGCGGGTGATGGATTGCGGATCCACGGTGTTGCCGAGCGATTTGGACATCTTTTCCCCCTTTTCATCGAGGGTGAAGCCGTGGGTGAGAACCGCTTCATAGGGCGCCCGCCCGCGCGTGGCGCAGGCTTCCAACAGAGAGCTCTGGAACCAGCCCCGGTGTTGATCGGAGCCTTCGAGATAGAGGTCGGCGGGCCAGTGGGTTCCCTCGCGGCCTTCCAGCGTGAAGGCGTGGGTCGAGCCGGAGTCGAACCAGACGTCGACGATGTCCTCGACCTTCTCATACGCGGCGGGATCGCGGTTCCCCAGGAAATCGCCGACGGGCCTCGTAAACCAGGCGTCGGCGCCCTCCCGCGAAATGATCTCAACGATCCGATCATTGACCGCCGGGTCGCGCAGGGGCTCTCCGCTCGCCTTATCGACGAACATTGCCAGGGGCGAGCCCCAGGCTCTTTGGCGACTGATAAGCCAGTCGGGCCGGCTTTCCACCATGCCGCGGATGCGATTGCGGCCTGCCTCTGGATAAAAGTCGGTGATGTCGATGGCCGCCAGGGCGGTCTCGCGCAAGGTCTTTCCGCCATGGATTGGGTCCTCTAGCGGCGTGTCGAGCCGGATGAACCATTGGGGCGTGTTGCGGAAGATAACCGGCGCCTTTGAGCGCCAGGAATGGGGATAGCTGTGCTCCAGCCGTCCCCGGGCCAGCAGGGTTCCCGCCTCGATAAGGGCCTTGGTGACGGCCTCATTTGCCGCGCCAAACTTCCCGGCCTTCTTGCCCTCGGTCTCCAGGACCTTGAGCCCGCCAAACAGCGGGACGTGCGCGAAATAGGCGCCGTTTTCGTCCACCGTTTCGGGGATGTCGCGATGGCCAGTGGCAAGCCACACCAGGTAGTCCTCGGCGCCGTGCCCCGGCGCGGTATGCACAAAGCCCGACCCCGCCTCCTCGGTGACGTGGTCGCCCGCCAGGAGCGGGACGGGAAATCCATAACCCGCATCCAACGTGGACAGGGGGTGCGCGCAGACCATACCCGCCGGACCTACCGGCCCAAGCCGCACCCACTCAGCGATCTTCGCGGCTGACATAACGCCCTGCGCCAAGCTCTCGGCGAGGATGAGCCGATCACCCGGCCGCGCCCACGGCTCGAAGGGCAGCTCGGTTTCAAGCGCCCGGACCTCGAAGAGGCCGTAGGCGATCTTGGGATTATAGGCGATGGCGCGGTTGGCGGGGATGGTCCAGGGCGTCGTGGTCCAGATCACCACGCTGGCGCCTAGAGTCGCCACCGGCCCCTCGACCACGGGGAACTTCACCCAGATCGTGGGCGAGACGTGATCGTGATATTCGACCTCGGCGTCTGCCAGGGCGGTGCGTTCCACCGGGCTCCACATGACCGGCTTGGAGCCGCGATAAACCTGGCCGCTGGCGATGAACTTGTGGAACTCCGCGACGATGGCCGCCTCGCTCGAATAGTCCATGGTGGCGTAGCGGTGCGCCCAGTCCCCGAGAACCCCCAGGCGCTGAAACTCGCCGGACTGTTCGGCGATCCAACCCGCCGCATAGGTGCGACACCGCTCGCGAAACTCAGCCTTGGAAACCTGGTCCTTCGCGCGCCCCTCCGCGCGGAAGGCTTCCTCGATCTTCCACTCAATGGGAAGACCATGGCAGTCCCAGCCGGGCACATAGTCGACATCGAAACCCAGCGCAAAACGTGAGCGGACGACGAAGTCCTTCAGGAGCTTGTCGAGTGCATGGCCAATATGGATGGCGCCGTTGGCATAGGGGGGGCCGTCGTGCAGGACAAACAGCGGGGCGCCCTCGGCCTGGCGGGCGGCGCGGACGTCAGCATAGAGGTCGCCAAGACTTTCCAGCAGACGCGGCTCAAGGGCGGGCAGCCCCGCGCGCATGGGGAATTCGGTCTGGGGAAGAAAGACGGTCTCGCGATAATCTCGGGCGGGGGCTTGGGTGTCGTCAGGCATCGGAGGGATTTTAAGCTCTGCTAGCGGAGGGGCGGGGCGGGACAGCTCCGGCGCGCGCGGAGAGCCTCGTTGAGGCCCCGTGTCACGCCGGGGGGCTAATTCGCCGAGTCAGACCTGCCTGGATCATCCTTATCGCTTACCAGAGGCGGGCCATCGCCGCCAGCCACGCCCCGCCTAATCCGCCGCGAGGATAGCGCGCGCCTGGGCGGCGTCCTGATGAATCACCTCAACCATGGCGTCGATGGAGGAAAACTTTTCTTCCGGCCTCAGGAACGCGACCAGATCAGTCTCGATGGTCTCGCCATAGATGTCTTCGTCAAAATCGAACAACCACACCTCCAGGCGGGGCTCAACGAGGCCGGTAGTGGGGTTCACGCCGATATTGGCGACGCCGCCAAGCTCTCGGCCATCGGCTAGGCGCGTGCGCGTGGCATAGACGCCGAACCTGGGCGCCACATAGTCCACAAGCGGCACATTGGCGGTGGGAAAACCGAGCTGTCGCCCTAGCTGGCGGCCCTTTTCCACAACCCCTTCAATGGCGAAGGGGCGGCCCATCATTTTACGGGCGAGTTCGGGGCGCCCCTCGCGCAGACTATCGCGGATCGTGGAGGATGAGATCTTGCCGCCGCCATCGCCCACCGGCTTGGCCACAGAGACTGAGAATCCCATCTCGACGCCATAGCGAAGCATCGCCTCCGGATCGCCCGTGCGGCCCGCGCCGAAGGTAATATCGAAACCCACGGCGACGTGCCGCACGCCCAGCCCCGCCACCAGGACATCTTCGACGAATTGGCGGTCGGTGAAATTGGCCATCTCGACCCCGAAGGGCAGGAGATACAGCTGGTCCGCGCCCAGAGCCGCAACCGTGCGCGCCAATTGCCGGGCGTTCATCAGGCGGAAGGGCGGATCCTCCGGGTGGAAATGCATGCGGGCATGCGGCTCGAAGCTGATGACGCCGAGGGGTGCGCCGAGGCCCACCGCCGCCGTGCGGGCGTCGTTAATGACCTGCTGGTGGCCCAGATGGACGCCGTCGAAGTTCCCGAGGGCGACAGCCGCCCCGCGCTCATCGGCGGCAAATCGCTTCCATCCGTGGATCAGCTTCATGGGACGCTCAATCGCCCTTGCGTGGGGCGAGCACGACGGCCTCGCCGTCCGCCACTACGTCGCCGGCCACCTTGCAAACAGTCTTCAGAGTGACCCGGGCCCGGGCCTGGTCGATCTCGGCGACGGTGGCGCTGGCGGTCACTGTGTCCCCGATCCGGACTGGCCGGCGAAAGCGCAGGGTCTGGGAGAGATAGATGGCGCCTGGCCCCGGCATCCGGCTTCCGAGCACCGTGGAGATATAGCCCGCGCTCAACATGCCGTGGGCGATGCGCCCGCCAAAACGCGTCGTGGCGGCATAGGCCTCGTCCAGATGCACCGGATTGTCGTCGCCGGTCACCTGGGCGAAGGCGTCGATATCGGCCGCCGTGACCTCACGGCTATAGTCCGCGGTCTGGCCGAGGCTCAAGTCTTCCAGAAAAAATCCGCGCAAGGCCGTCTTAACTCCCCCGCCTAAACATCATGCCCCAAATCCCGGGCGCAGGGTTCTATAGGCGAGCGGCCGCATTTGGCGAGGCCTTACCAAGAGAGGCTCGAAAGAGCGAAGTCGGCGCGGAGGCCTTCGTCCGTGAGTAGTCGCGCAACGGCTGGCGCATTCAGCCCCCCATTGTCAAAAAGGCCGGTGCCGCCATGGACGCCTTTCGCGATGAAGAGGACATCAAGACCCGCCCTATTGGCGCCGGCGATATCGGTGGCCAGGCCATCGCCGATGGCGAGAACGCGCGCCATGGCCAGGGGCGCGGCGGTCAGAGCGCGCGCGCGGCCCAGGACCCGTTCATAGATGGGAGCATGAGGCTTGCCGGCCATGATCGCCGTCCCGCCCAGGGTCTCATAGAGTTGGGCCAGGGCGCCGCCGCAATAGATCAGCCGATCACCGCGCTGCACGACGATATCGGGGTTGGCGCAGATCATCTCGAGTCCGCGTTCGGCGGCGCGGGCGAGGATTGCGCGGTAGTCCTCCGGCGTTTCGACCTCATCGTTATTGGGGCCGGTGCAGGCGATGAAGGCGGCATCCTCCAGGTGCGAAAAGTCCAGGCCGAGCCCGGAATAGAGTGGCGCGTCGCGGTCGGGCCCGATGAGGAAGGCGGGGCCGGGCGCGCGAGCGGCCAGGAGCGCGCGGGTGGCGTCCCCCGATGTGACGATATCCGACCAAGCCGAACGCGGGACGTTAAGGTCGTCCAGTTGCGCGACGACCTCTGGGGCCGGCCGGGGTGAGTTGGAGATCAGAACCACGGGGCCTCGCGTCGCGACCCATCGCGCCAGAGCGGCGCAGGCGATCTGATCGGCCGTCACCCCATCGTGGATGACGCCCCAGATATCGCACAGCAGGACGTCGTAATTGGCGGCGAGGTCGCCGAGGCCATGCAGCAGTCGGACTGAGGACAAGGCTTAAGGGCCGGTCAGCGGGTGGGGACCGGACGGTCTCCGCGATAGTCGTAGAAACCCCGGCCCGCCTTGCGGCCAAGCCACCCGGCTTCGACATATTTCACTAGCAGGGGACACGGCCTGTATTTGGAATCGGCCAGCCCCTCATGAAGCACGTTCATGATCGAGAGCACGGTGTCGAGGCCAATAAAGTCGCCCAGCTCCAGCGGACCCATGGGGTGGTTGGCGCCAAGCTTGAGCGCCGTGTCAATGGCGTCGACGGTGCCCACCCCCTCATAGAGGGTATATATCGCCTCATTGATCATCGGCACCAGAACCCGGTTGACGATGAAGGCCGGGAAATCCTCGGCGTTGGCGGTGGTCTTGCCAAGCGATTTGGCGAAGCCCACGGCGATCTCATAGGTCGCGGCGTCCGTGGCGATGCCGCGGATAATCTCCACCAGCTTCATCAGCGGGACGGGGTTCATGAAATGCAGGCCGATGAACCGCTCCGGCCGGTCAGTCGATGAGGCCAGGCGAGTGATCGAAATGGAAGAGGTGTTGGAGGCCAGGAGCGTGGCGTGGCCGAGGTGAGGCTGTAGGGCCTTGAAGATCAGCTTCTTGGTGTCTTCGTTCTCGGTGGCCGCCTCGATGGCGATGTCCGCCTTACCCACCTGTGCGAGATCCGGCGCTGACTTGATGCGTGAAAGGGCTGCATCGGCGTCCGCTTCGGCGATGATCCCGCGCGATACCTGGCGGGCCAGATTGCGCCCGATCAGATCCAGACTGTCGGTAATCCGGGCGGGCGCCACGTCGTTGAGAAGGACATCATATCCCGCCACGGCGCAGACATGGGCGATGCCGCTGCCCATCTGTCCCGCGCCGATGATCCCTATTGTTCTTATTTCGGCCATAAGACGCCTCGGGGCCCGGAAGAGGGCCTACTGCTCATCAAACGCTCAAACCCACGCAAAAGTCCTTACACAAACGCGGCGCGCGTGGGCAATCCAATTGCTGCAATGCAGCGAAATCGCCTCAGGCCTTGACCGTCTCCAGAGCCGCCATGAGTTCGGGAATCGCGGTTTTGTAGTCCGCCACAAGCCCATAATCCGCGACCTGGAAGATCGGCGCGTCGCCGTCCTTATTGATGGCCACGATGACCTTAGAGTCCTTCATACCGGCCAAATGCTGAATGGCGCCTGAAATGCCGATGGCGACATAGAGCTGCGGCGCGACGACCTTGCCGGTCTGGCCGACCTGATAGTCGTTGGGGGCATATCCGGCGTCGACGGCCGCCCGGGAGGCGCCCACCGCCGCGCCGAGCTTATCGGCCAGGGGCTCGATCACGCGCTGGAACTCCTCCGCCGAGCCCATGGCCCGACCGCCCGACACCACGATCTTGGCGCCGGCCAGCTCGGGGCGATCTGACTTGACCAACTCATCGGAGACAAAGCGCGTCTTTGGCGCGCCGGGGCCCGGGCCAACCGCGGTGATGGCGGCCGCGCCGCCCTCGCCAGCCGCCTTAAAGGCCGTGGCGCGCACGGTGATCACCTTCTTGGGGTCGGAGGAGACTACTGTCTCCAAAGCGTTGCCCGCATAGATCGGCCGCGTGAAGGTCTGGGCGTCGACCACCTCGATGATCTCGGAAATGGGCGCGACGTCCAGCAAGGCGGCGACGCGGGGCGCGAAGTTCTTGCCGACTGATGTGGCCGGAACCAGCAGGGCGTCATATTCCGCCATGAGGGGCGTAACGGCGCCGGCCACAGCCTCGGCGATCTGACGGCCCAGGGCCTCGCTCTCGGCAGTGAGAACCTTGCGCACGCCGGCGATCTTGGCCGCTTCGGCGGCGACGGCAGCGACTCCCTGCCCAGCCACGAGAATATCCACATCGCCCGACAGGCTCAGAGCCGCCGTCACGGTTTTGTGGGTGTTGTCCTTGAGCGTGACATTGTCGTGATCGGCGAAAACAAGAACGGCCATGGTCAGATCACTCCCGCTTCGGTCTTCAGTTTCGACACAAGGGTCGCGGCGCTATCCACCTTGACGCCGCCCACGCGCTTGGGCGGTTCAGCGACCCTTTTGACGCTCAGGTGCGCGCTTCCCAATCCGCCGTAATCATCGACGTTCTTGATATCGATGGTCTTTTTCTTCGCCTTCATGATGTTGGGGAGGGATGCGTAGCGCGGCTCATTGAGGCGCAGATCAGCAGTGACCACTGCGGGCAAATCCAGCTCCAGGGTCTGCAGGCCGCCATCCACTTCCCGGGTCACCTTGGCCACCGCGCCGGTGACCTCAAGGCTGGAGGCGAAGGTCGCCTGGGGCCAATCGAGCAGCGCCGAGAGCATCTGACCCACCGCGTTATTGTCGCCATCAATGGCCTGCTTGCCCATGAGTATGAGGGAGGGCTCTTCCGCCAGCGCCACGGCTTTCAAGAGCTTGGCGACTTCCAGGGGCTCGGGATCGGCGTCGGTCTGGATCAGAATGCCCCGGTCCGCGCCCATGGCCAGGGCCGTGCGGATGGTCTCCTGGGCCTGGATCGGCCCGATGGAGACCACGACGATTTCCTCGGCGACGCCCTTTTCCTTCAGGCGCACGGCCTCTTCCACGGCGATCTCGCAGAAGGGGTTCATGGCCATCTTCATATTGGCCAGATCCACCCCCGACTGGTCGGATTTGACCCGCGCCTTGACGTTGTAATCGAGCACGCGCTTGACCGGCGCCAGTATCTTCATTGCGAATCTTTCCTCCGAGAGGGGGACGCCATAGCGTTTCAAGCGGCCCTTGCAAAGTCGCGCGCGCGGAGCTGTGGGTGGCGCCTGGCGCTCTGGCCCCACCCCGCGCCCGACTTTATATAGGCGCTATGAACCAGGTTTTCGCCAGGACCCGACTGATCCTCATCGGCCTCTTCGTGGTCGCCGTGGCGGCGACGTCCTATTACCAGTTCTACTACCTGTGGCCGATGCAGAAATGCGAACGCGCCGGCGCCTGGTGGGACCCGCGCGACCGCCAGTGCCTGACCCCGATCCCGATCTGGCGACTTACGGGGCGGATGTCGGGTCCGCCGAAGGCGACGACGAGGCCCTAACCCTGCCTATCGGTTTGCAGCCGGAACCCAGAGCACATCACCCTCACCCTTGCCATTGGCGAAGCGGGCGGCGACGAAGAGAAGGTCTGAGAGGCGGTTCAAGTAGCGCAACGCCTCGCTATGGGCGCCCGGCGCAGGCAGGGCGGCGATGAAGGCCGTGGCGGCGCGTTCGGCGCGGCGACAGGTGGTGCGCGCCAGGTGCAGATAGGCGGAGGCGCGGGAGCCGCCGGGCAGAACGAAGGAGGTCAGGGGCGAGAGGGCGGCGTTGAGCGCGTCGATTTCCCGTTCCAGGCGCTCGACCTGGCTATCCACGATGCGCAGGGCGGGCGGGCCATCGGGCTTGAGCGGGGTGGCGAGGTCGGCGCCGAGGTCGAAGAGGTCGTTCTGGATGCGCGCCAGCATGGCGTCGAGCTCGGGGTCGCCGGATGTCTCGAGGCGGGCGAGGCCGAGGAAGGCGTTCAACTCGTCCACCTCGCCATAGGCGCTGACCCGGTCGCTGGCCTTGCTGACCCGCGTCCCATCGGCGAGGCCGGTGAGGCCCTCATCGCCGGTACGGGTATAGATCCTGTTGAGAACAACCACGCCGCGCCCCTAGTGACCGTGACCACGGAACGCGACGGCGGCCATGAGCACCAGTATGGCGCCAAACTGCAGGACCACGCGAAGGCGCATCAGTTTGTTCGAATAGCTGCGCCCGAAGTCGCCGCCGCGAAACAGGGCGAAGATTCCGACGCCCAGCGTGATGACCACGGCCCCGAGGGCGACCGGGATGAGATAGGTGAAGATGTCCGTCATGGCGCCGCCCAGTCACTTCACGCGTCTGTCGCGCCCCCTTAAGCTAGGACGCAAATTGGAGAGCGCCATGGTCATCGTCCATCAT
>Ga0116230_10002059_pt1 | contig 19383 bp, 16 predicted proteins | sample S1TSphfallax_3_FD_88678 | JGI IMG/M metagenome (GOLD analysis project Ga0116230, IMG submission 88678) | Host-associated microbial communities from peat moss isolated from Minnesota, USA - S1T2_Fd - Sphagnum fallax MG | ecosystem: Host-associated > Plants > Peat moss > Unclassified | place... | reverse complement strand
GCCGCTCTCAGCGTCTCGGTCGCGTGGGCGGCCGATATGGCCCCCGCCGCCCCGGCCAAGCCCAAGAAGAACTGGACGGCACCGGCGACCAAGATCTACGCCCAGACGCTCGTCGAGCAATTGATGGCCGCCCATCCCGAGTTTCAGAGCGTCACGTTCCACGGCGTGCCGCCCGGCCTCACCGGCGTGTACACCATGTTCGCCGGATCCTATCTGGACCGGATCGGCAACCCTGACGACCCGGATGACGTCGATGTGATCGTCAAGGGCATCACCACGGTGGATCCGCGCTGGCACAAGCTGCACGATCCGGTGAAGAAGTTCGTGATGATGCTGCCTCTGCGCGACGCCGCGGGCGAGAACTGCGGGCTGCTCGTGATCGCTTACAAGCTTGAGTCGCCGATCAACGCGGGGCGGGGCGAGAAGGAATATTTCCTCGATGCGATGGCGGTCCGCGACGGGCTCGAGAAGCAGATCCCGAGTTACGCGGATTTGTTCAAGCCCGCGGCCTAAGCGATCGGTCCGGGGCGCCAGCCCGGTCCGCGTGGCTGGCCGCTCCGCCTGATGGCTGCTTTGCCCCGGGCGGCGCGGGCCGGGTTGGGCGTGCGGCGATCGCCACCGGGCGCGTTTCCTGCTTTTTCGGGGGCAGCGATGAAAATCCATGTCCGGCTGCTTCTCCTGTTGGTGCTGTTTCGCGCGGCGGCGACCGCGACCGAGTTCGACCTCCAGACCGCCACGATCGCGGACATCGACCGCGCGTGCGCCGCGGGGGCGCTGACCTCCGAGCAACTGACGCGGCTTTGCCTGGCGCGCATCCGCGCCTATGAGCCCAAGCTGCACGCGGTCATCACGCTGAATCCGAACGCGTTGGAGCTGGCCCGCGCCCTCGACGCGGAGCGGAAGGCGAAGGGGCCGCGTTCGCCGCTCCACGGGATCCCGGTGGTCCTGAAGGACAATTACAACACGGCGGACCTGCCGACGACCGCCGGGTTTTACGGCCTCAAGGGCTCGATTCCAGCGCGCGACGCCACGGTGGTGGCGCGCTTGCGCGCGGCGGGCGCGATTATTCTGGCGAAGGTCAATCTGTCGGAATTCGCCACGGGCAGCGACATGAGCTCGCTCGGGGGCCAGTCGCACAACCCGCATGCGCTGGAGTTTACGCCCGGCGGCTCCTCGGGCGGCACGGGGGTGGCGATTGCGGCGGCCTACGCGCCGTTGGGCTATGGCACGGATACGGGCGGATCGATCCGTTCGCCTTCGAACAACAACGGCATCGTGGGCCTGAAGACGACGTACGCGCTGAACAGCCGCGCCGGGATCATCCCGCTCGCGCTCTCCCTCGATACGGCGGGTCCGATGGCGCGTTCGGTCACGGACATCGCGCTATCGCTCAATGCGACGGCCGGCCCGGATCCGCTCGACCCCGCCACGGCCCCGGACGCTGCGCATCCGGAAAAGGACTATACGCGTTTCCTCGATCCGCACGCGCTCAAGGGCGCCCGGATCGGCGTGGGCCGGGACTTCTTCGGCCAGGATGCCGAAGTGGATACGACGATGGAGTCGGCGCTCGCCGCGCTGAAGCGCGAGGGGGCCGTGCTGGTGGACGTGAAATATCCGCCGGTGGTGCTGAAGCTGCAGAACGATCTCTATCTGCTGATCCGGCAGACGGAATTCCGCTGGCAGATCGAGGACTATCTGGCGGGGTTGAAGCCCGGCTTCCCGAAGACGCATGCGCAGATCCTCGAATTATCCGAGCGCCTGATGTCGCCTTCGCCCGAAGGGTACCGACCCGATCTGGGGCGTCTCGCGACCTACCGGGCGGAGGCCAAGGAGCCCGCGCTGACCGACCCCGTCTTCGTGGCGACCCGCGATGCGGGCATGGCGCTGATCCGAGGCGTCCTGCTCGGGCTGATGAAGAACAACCGGCTCGACGCGATCGTCTATCCGACGTCATCGCGCCGGACGGCGCGGCTCGACGCGGTGGCGCCGCCGTCGACCCCTGCGCCGACTGCCCCGGAGACCCCTTCGTCGGGGCATCTCGCCAACCTGTCCGGCTGTCCCGAGCTGATCGTGCCGGCGGGGTTCACCACGAATGGGCTGCCGGTCGGCATCAGTTTCTTCGGGCCGCCCTTCGGCGAAGGCCGGCTGCTGGCGCTCGGCTATGCGTTCGAACAGGCGACGCACAGCATTCGCCAGCCCGTCAATACGCCGTCGCTGCCGGGCGAGAAATTCAGCTATTGAGCCGCGCCGGCGCGGTGCGAAAGAGCGGCGGCCCCGAGTCGGGTTAACCGATCCCCAGGACTTCGTGGGCGGCCCGCTGGGCCTGCTGAAACAGCCCGGTGTTGGCCGGCGACCGCAGATCGACATCGTAGGTCGGGATCATCGCCTTCATGCGCGCGCGCCGTTCCGGGGTGTCGAGCAGATGCGGGAGGCAGCGCCGGATGACCTCGAGGACGATGCTGACCGAAACGGAGGCGCCGGGGGAGGCGCCGAGGAGGGCGGAGAGCGTCCGGTCGGAGCTCGTGATCACCTCCGTGCCATAGTGCACGATTCCGGCCTCGCCGTCGGTTTTCTTGATGGCCTGAACGCGGATGCCCGCATCGATCAGCCGCCAATCTTCCGGCCTCGCCGCCGGGTAGAAAATCCGCAGGACCGCCATGCGATCGGCCATGCTCTGCGTCCCTTGTTGGATGAGGTAGCGGACCAGGGGCACGTTATGGAGGCCGATCTTGAGCAGGGTCGCGAGATTGTCCGGCCGCACGGAGCGGGGCAGATCGGTCCAATGGCCGCTGCGATGGAGGAACTTGGTGGTCCAGGCCGCGAACGGCCCGAAGAGGAGGGTGCGGCGTCCGTCGAGGATGCGCGTATCGAGGTGGGGCACGGCCATGGTGGGAGCGGCCTCGAGGGGCTGGCCGTACACCTTGGCGCGGTGGCGGGCGACGATCGCCGGGTCATCGCAGACCAGCCATTGGCCGCCGATGGGGAAGCCGCCGATCCCGCGGCCTTCGGCGATGCCCGAGCGCTGGAGCAGGGCGAGACTGCCGCCCCCCGCGCCCACAAAGACAAAAGGGGCGTGGTTGCGCCGAACCTCCCCCGTCGCGAGGTCCTTGACCCCGACCTGCCAGCCGCGGGAGGGCGCCCGTTCGAGTGCGATCACGCGATGCCCGGTGGCCACCCCGCAACCCTCCTGGGCGGCCAGCCAGTCCAGCAGCTTGCCGGCGAGCACACCGAAGTTCACGTCGGTGCCCTCGTTCATCCGGGTGGCGGCGATCGGCCCGGGCGCGCGGCCCTCGACCAGGAGCGGCGCCCAGTGGCCGATCTCGGCGGGGTCGGTCGCATAGGTCATCCCGCGGAAGAAAGGATGGCCGGACATGGCCGCGTGGCGCGCCCGCAGAAAGTCGACCATTTCGGCCCCGTGCACGAAACTCAGGTGGGCCACCGGATTGATGAATTCCCGGGGCCGTTCCGCGAGGCCGTGCGCCACCGCGTAGCTCCAGAACTGCTTTGAGCGTTCGAACTGCTCGAAGATTTCCAGGACCTTGGCGATGTCGACCCTGCCGTCCGGCTCCCGCTGGGGGGTGTAGCTCAGCTCGCACAGCCCGGCGTGGCCCGTACCCGCATTGTTCCAGCCGCGTGAGCTTTCCTGGGCCAGCTCGTTCGTCGCTTCATAGACCTGCAGCTTCAGCCGCGGCTCGAGGCACTTGAGCATGGCGCCCAAATTCGCTGACATGATCCCGCTTCCGATCAGGATGACGTCGGGGTCGGACTGGTGGGAAGCGTAGGGCATCGGGCTGGATTTTGTGAGGGGCGGGAAGGCCGGTCAGCGGCGCGGGCGGTAGGGGGTGCCTTTGAGTTGCCGAACCAGATGCCCGCGGAATTCAGCCAGGTTCGGCACCGCGCCCAGCCCGACCAATTGACTCGCGAGATTGCCGACCACCGCACCTTCGAGCGTGTAGGATACGACCGGCAGACCGCAGGCGTCCGCGGTCGACTGGCAGAGCAGGGGATTTCTCGAACCGCCGCCGACCATCAGGATTCGCTTGAACCGCGGTCCCGCGAGACGTTCGAAGATTCTGACGGTGGCGGCGTGGCCGTCGCCGATCGATTCGGCGATGAGCCGAACATGTCCGGCCAGGTCGCGCGGCGGACGGCCGCCGCGGCGGCGCAGCTGGACGGCGATCGCCGCGCGCATATCCGGCGGGTGGAAGAGCGAGGGATCCGCCACGTCTAGCCGCAGGCGCGGTTTTGGCGCGCGCGCCGCCGCGGCGAGCAAGGCGGCCCAGGCCGCCTTGCCCTGCGGGCGCGCAGTGTAGGCGAGCAGGGTCCGCTCCAGCAGCCAGAGGCCGAGACAGGAACGCAGCGGACGGTAACGACCATCGCCCATCCGTTCGTTCGAGATGCGCGCCGCGCGCGCGGCGGGTCCGAGCACCGGCGCCTCCGCCTCGAAGCCCAGCAGCGACCACGTGCCCGAGCTCAGGTACAGATCGGAGCCGTCGACGGCGGCGGGCATGGCCGCAAAGGCGCAGGCCGTGTCATGGCCCGGCACGAGGACGAGGCTCACGCCCCGCAATTCGGGCAACGCGGTGACGCGCCCGAGCCGGCGCGGCGAGCGCTGGGGCGGGCTGAACCAGCCGCGCGGGATGCCGAAATGGGCGAGCGCCGGCCGGGACCAGTCGCAGCGGTGGACATCCAGCAATTGGGCGTGGCTGCAGATCGACAGCTCGTTCGCCATCCTTCCGGAGAGCAGGAAGTTGAAATAATCCGAGATGAACAGACAACGGACTCGCGCGCGGCGGATCTCCGGTCGGGCGGCCAGCGTCTCCTGTAATTGGAGACTGGTGTTGTAGGCGTAGTCGGGCACCCCCGTCAGCTCGTAGATGCGGCCAATCCCGCGGCGCGCGAGCGCCTGCGCGAATGGTGCGGTGCGGGCGTCGCGATAGGCGTGGACGGGATGAATCAGTCGCCCGCGCGGGTCGACCAACGCGTAGTCCACGGCCCAGGTATCGACGCCGACCGAGGCCAGCCGGGGAAACGACCGCTTGGCCTGGAGCAAACCTGCCTGCACTTCCCCCCACAGATACGGCAGATCCCAGTAGTCGTGACCCGCCAGGCTGCGGAACTGATTGGGGAAGCGGTGCGCCTCGGTGAGCTTGAGGCGCCGGCCGTCCCAGCGGCCGACGATGATCCGGCCACTGGTGGCGCCGAGGTCCACCGCCGCGCAATGCACCGCCTTCATCGTCTCAACGGAGGAACGCTTCCGGCAGGCCGCCATCGACCGCGATGATCTGGCCCGTGGTCTTGGCCAGACGGGGCGAGACCAGGATGAAGTACGCCTCGGCCTGGTCCGACGGCGTGATGGGCGCTTTGGTCAGGGTCCGGTCGGCGTAGAACCGGGCGAGCTTGCCGACCAGCGATTCCGTCGCCTCGTCGTCCTCATAGGGAATTTTGTACTTTGCCAGCGAGCCGATGACCCGGTCGCGGGGAAACATCGCCGATCCCTGCACCACGGTCGCCGGCGCAACCCCGTTCACCCGGATGAGCGGCGCGAGTTCAATCGCCAGCTCCCGCACGAGATGGTTCGCCGCCGCCTTGGAGGTATCGTAGGCGAGCGAGCCCTTCTTCGCCACCGCCGCGTTGGCCGACGTGGTCAGAACGAGGCTGCCGCGCAGACCCTGGTCCCGCCAGGTGCGCGCCGCCTCGTCCCCGACCAGATAGCTGCCGGTCACGTTGATGGCATAGGTCAGCGCCCAGTGATCGTCCGGAATGTGACCGCTCACATCGCTGGGGACGAAGATGCCCGCTGTGACGCAGATGTGATCGAAGCCGCCGTAGGCGAATGCGACGTCATCCAGCATCGCCCGAATGCTGGCCCGGTTGGTGATGTCGGCCTGGAGCCCGATGGCCGGCCCGCAGCCGGAGAGTCCTTCGCCGGCCACGCCGATCCCCTGGCCGTAACGGTCGGTGATCGCCTGGGCGGTCGCCTGGGCGGCCGCCCCGTCGCGGTCCACCGCCACGATGTGAGCCCCCTCCCGCGCCAGCCGATGGGCCGTCTCCTTGCCGATGCCGGAACCCGCGCCGATGATCACGGCGACCTGGCGGGCGAGCTCCTTCTCCGCCGGCATGCGCTGCAGTTTCGCCTCCTCGAGCGACCAGTACTCGATGTCGAAGGCCTCCTGTTGCGGGAGCGCCGTGTAGCGATCGATCGCCTCCGCCCCGCGCATGACCTCGACGGCGGCCGCGTAGAATTCCGCCGTGACCCGCGACTCCGACTTGTCCTTGCCCCAGCCGATCAACCCGATCCCCGGGATCAGGATGACGGTGGGATTCGGATCGCGCATTGCCGGCGAGCCCGGGCGCCGGTGTTTCGCATAATAGTCGGCGTAGTCGCGCCGATATTGCTCCAAGCCTGCCGCCAGCTTGGCCCGCAGGCCCGCACCGTCCCCGCCGGCGGGCGTCCAGTCGACGTACAACGGCTTGATTTTGGTCCGCAGAAAATGGTCGGGGCACGACGTGCCCAGGGCGGCGAGCCGGGGTGCGTCCGCGGCATTGACGAAGCGGAGAATGGCCGGTCCGCCCTGCACGGTGGCGATCAGACGCTGCCGGCCGGAGACCTGGCCCCGGAGCCAGGGGAGGATTTCCGCCAGGACCCGGCGCCGGTCGGTCTCCGCCAAGGTCGGGTGCTTCGCCCCGCCAAAAGCCGTGGCGTCGCCGCCCCGCTCGGCATACCGCGATTCAATATACGCGGCCGCCTGCTCGATGAAGCCCAGCGTGGTCTCGTAGCAGGCCTGGTCGTCCTCGGCCCAGGAGATGAAACCGTGCTGCCCCATCATGATGCCCTTGATCTGCGGATCCGCCCGCACGACCTTCCGCATGGCGAGGCCGAGTTCGACGCCGGGTCGCATCCAGGGCACATAGGCCATCGCGCCGCCGAAGATTTCGCGGGTCAGGCGCTCGCTTTCGGCCGAGGCCGCGATCGCGATGATCGCGTGCGGGTGCATATGATCGACGTGGCGGGCGGGCAGCAGCGCGTGAAGCGGTGTGTCGATCGACGGCGCGCGTGGATTCAGATTATGCGTGGCGTGGGCGTAGCGGGCGACCATCTCGTCCTCCGCGGCCGACTTCAGGCCGCGGTCGCGCCGGCTGCTGTAACTGGTGAGCAGCGCCGCGAGCTTGGCCTGGTCGAGCGAGGAGAAATTATCCCGCCGGCTGGTCCGCAGATCCCCCCCGGAGCCCTTCACCCAGAGCACCGTTTTCGGTTCCCCGGTGAGCGGATCCGCTTCCGTCAGCTTGGCCGAGGTGTTGCCCCCGCCCGTGTTCGTAATCCGCTGATCGGCGCCGAGCAGATTGGAGCGATAGACCAGGCGTTCCACGGGATCGAGGGCCGCGGCTTTCGCTTCGTCCCACTGATAATGCACATGGCGGAAGGTTGGCTTCATCGGAGAATCAGGAGCGCCCGCTCAGTACCGCCCGCTCGTAGCGGCGGATTTCCGCGAACCAGGCCCGGTCGGTGGGCGCATCCTGGCGCCGGCAATATTCGTCCCAGACCGCGCCGAGCGGAAGCAACTTGTTCTCTTCGAGCCGGGCGAGCCGCTCCGTGGCCTCGCCGGCCTCTTCCAGGGCCCGCAGTTCCGCGGTGGGCTCGAGGAGCGCGGCCAACAAACCCTTGAGCGCGTTGCGGGCGCCGATCACCCAGGCGGCGACGCGGTTGATGCTGCCGTCGAAATAATCGAGGCCCAGATAGGTGCGGTCGAGGAAGCCGCCCCGCACGACTTCCTCCAGCACGGCCCGCGTCGGATCGTCGAACAGCACCACGTGGTCGCTATCCCACCGCACCCCGCGGCTCAGATGCAACAGCAGGCCGGGGGCGAACTGCAGCACCGCGCTGATCTTGTCCGCCACGGACTCCGTCGGATGAAAATGTCCCAGGTCGAGGCAGACGAGCTGCCCGTGCCGGATCGCATAGCCGAGATAGAACTCGTGGGATCCCACCACATAGCTCTCGGAGCCGATGCCGAAGAGCTTGCTCTCGACCGCGTCGAGTTGCTCGGCCGGATCGAGCGGCTCGCGGAAAACGGCCTGGAGCGAGGCGGCCAGCCGTTCCCGGGGCCCGCGGCGATCCACGGGACTCTCCTTGCAACCGTCCGGAATCCAAAGATTGGTGACGGCCGGCCGGCCCAGCGCCCGGCCCATGGCGGCGGCGATGCGCCGGCAGGCGGCGGCGTGCTCGATCCAAAAACCGCGAATCGCCGGGTCGCGGTGGGAGAGGGTGAAGCCGTCATCGGCGAGCGGATGCGAGAACAGGGTCGGATTGAAGTCCAGGCCCAGCCCGTGCGCCTGGGCCCATTGGATCCACGTCAGAAAATCTTCGGGCGCGATTTCGTTGCGCGCCACCGTCCGCCCGCCGAAATCGCCATAGATCGCGTGCAGATTCACGCGGTGCCGCCCCGGAATCAGGCGGAGCGCCTGTTCGAGGTCCGCGCGCAACTCGGCGTTGCTCCTCGCCTTGCCTGGATGGTGGCCCGTCACCTGGATGCCGCCGCCGCCCAGCACGGCGCCCGGGCGTTCGAACCCGCCGACATCGTCGCCCTGCCAGCATTGGAGCGAGAGCGGAATCGCCGCCAGACGGGTGAGGGCAACGTCGACATCGACGCCGGATTCGGCGTAACGCTCGCGCGCCAGGGCGTAGGGGGCCGCATTCAAGGGATCGGGGTGGGGTGAGGTAGTTGGGCGACCTTCAATGCACGTTCTGACTCTGCGAAGGCGCCTGCGCCGAAGTGGGCCGAAAACTTACGCCAATGAGGCACAAATGAAAATGCTCGGGTTGACCTTTGACATATAAAAATTGCGCACGCATGCTGCCAACCGCTTTCCCTTCGTTCCGCCCCCGTGCCGGCGAAATCCCACTCCCACCAGTACCTCGTCAAGTCGCCAGAGGCCGACCTGTGGGGCCTCGCCGTGACGGGCTGCGGCCGACAGTCGTGCGCCGCCGGTTCCGCGTATCCGCCGCCCGGTCATCCGGCGGACCACCATTTCGGTTGGGCCAATGGCCGGGTGCTCGGCGCCTGCCAGGTCATCTTCATCGCGGAAGGCGCGGGGGTCTTCGAATCCCGCGCCACGGGCCTCGTACCGGTCGGTGCGGGCATGGCGATGCTGGTGTTCCCCGGCGTCTGGCATCGTTACGCCCCGGATCCGGCGAAAGGCTGGTCGGAGCAATGGATCGAGCTCCAGGGCCCGGTCTTGGACGCGCTGCTCGCTCGGGGTATGCTGACCGCCGCGCGCGCGGTGATCCGCGTCGAACGCGCGGTCAAGCTGGGCGCGTTGCTGCAGGAGATCGAGGCGCGTCTGCAGGACTCCGCCGCCGGCTCCGCCCCGGAGGGAGCTGCGCTCGGCCTGCATGTGCTGGCGCTGCTCGTCGAGGCGGAGCGCCTGAATTCGCCCGCGCGGCCCATGACCGGTTTCGTGGCCCGGGCGGAGCGATTATTGCAGGATGCGGTCGATCAGCCGCCCGCCATTCCGGACGTCGCGCGGAAACTCGGGGTGGCCTACTCGCATTTTCGCCGAGAATTCAAGCGGCACACCGGTCTCGCGCCCTACCAATATGTGCGCCGGCTGCGCCTGGAGAAGGCCCGGCGGTTGATCGGCAGCTCGACCGAATGCCTCCAGGTGATCGCCGACCGGCTCGGCTTTGCCTCGCCGTACCACCTCTCGGCCGCCTTCAAGCAGCACTACGGCCAATCGCCGAGCTGCTGGCGCCGGGGCCGAGAGTGATTGCATGAGCCCCCGCCCGCTGCGCATCGGCCTCTTCGGTATCGGCCTTGACGCCTATTGGCCGCAGTTTTCCGGGCTGAAAACGCGGCTGGAGGGATATCTGGCCCGCATCGAAAGCAAGCTCGCGCGCCCGGGGGTCGAATGCGTCTCCGCCGGACTCATCGATACTCCGGACCGCGCTTACGCGGCCGGCCATTTCTTCCGCGAGCAGGACGTGGACCTGATCTTCCTCCACGTCACCACTTACGCTTTGTCATCGACCGTGCTGCCGGTCGTGCGGCGGGCGCGGGTGCCGGTGATCATCCTGAACTTGTCCCCCGAGCCGGCGATCGACTACGCGGCCTTCAATGCCCTCGCTGATCGCAGGCGAATGACGGGCGAGTGGTTGGCGTTCTGTTCGGCCTGTCCGGTGCCGGAGATCGCCAATGTTTTCCGGCGGTCGGGGATCCAGTTTCATCAGATCACCGGCGTATTGGAGGACGATCCTCCGGTCTGGCGGGAGGTGGATGAATGGATCGAGGCGGCGCGGGTGGCCGCGCGCATGGCCGAGAACCGTCTTGGCCTGATGGGGCACTATTACAGCGGTATGCTCGATATCTACTCGGACGTGACGCTGCAGAGCGCGGTGTTCGGCACGCACGTCGAGATGATCGAGGTCGATGAACTCAGCGCGGACCGACGCGAAGTCGGCGAGGCGGCCGCGGTGGCGAGGTGCGACGAACTGTACCACGCGTTCGACGTCCAGCCAGATTGCGTCCGCGAAGATATGCTCGAAGCCGCGCGGACCTCCGTGGCCCTTGATCGGCTGGTCCAGCGCCACGCGCTTGGTGCGCTGGCCTACTATTACAAGGGAACGGGAGTCCCGGAAAATGAGGCGACCATGAGTTCGATCATTCTCGGCACCTCCCTGCTCTCGGCCCGGGGCATCCCGGTGGCCGGGGAATATGAGGTCAAGAATGCCCAAGCCATGAAGATCATGGATCTGTTTGGGGCGGGTGGTTCATTCACCGAATACTACGCGATGGATTTCGCGGCGGATGTCGTGCTCATGGGCCACGACGGCCCGGCGCATCTGGCGATCGGGGAGGGCAGGACGAAGGTGCGTCCCCTCAAGGTCTATCACGGCAAGGTCGGCCGGGGTGTCTCGGTCGAAATGAGCGTGAAGCACGGCCCCGTGACCCTGCTTTCGGTCGTCGAGCGCGAGGGCGGCAAACTCGCGTTCCTGTGCGCGGAGGCCGAATCGGTGGCCGGGCCGATCCTGGAGATCGGCAACACGAATAGCCGTTACCGGTTCGCGTGCGGAGCGAGGGAGTTTGTGAACCGATGGAACGCCCAAGGTCCGGCCCACCACTGCGCCGTGGGCATCGGCCCTATCGCGTCCAAGCTCAAGAAACTCGGCCAGCTTCTCGGCCTTGAGTTCGTCCAGGTGGTGTGAGGGTGAGTTCGGTCCGCGCTTTCCGGGCATTTTTGCTTGCCTGACCTTCGTCGGCAGCCGTACCTAGACCCTCCCAGTTGGGGCAAGATAGCTCAGTTGGTAGAGCAGAGGACTGAAAATCCTTGTGTCCCCGGTTCGATTCCGGGTCTTGCCACCATCTACCCGATATCTTCTTGCGGCTTTGGGAGGGGCTGGCCGGCGCGCGGCTGCAGCGTCCGCCTTCGGACGGTCGAACGCACCGGAATGATCGGAGCTGAAGATTACCCGCGCGCCGCGAAGATGCCGGCGAATGCCGCGCGCTTGTGGACAAAGAGGATCAGCCAGAGGAGCGCGGTGAACAGGGCGAGCGGCAGGCCGGGAGCCGCCATGAGCAGGTGGAACATAAGGATGTTCACGAGCATCGGGGCAAGCAGGGCGAGCGCGAGCGGCACAAAACGATTGGCCAGCAGCAGCACGCCGCTGACCAATTGCACGGCAAAGATGACGACGAGATGATGCGACATGTACAATGCGCCCATGTACTGTCCGGCCAGGCCGGTCGGCGGCGGCATGGGAATGAAGTGCAGGAATCCGTTCAGTCCGAAGACGGCGAAGATCAGCCCGAGGAGGACCCGGGCGATGGTAGAGGCGATTTTCATGGAGGGGGCAGTTTGAGCGGAGGACGCGGGATTTAGGCGGCGAGAGCCCGGACCTGTTCCAAGGTCGGGCGAAGGAAGGTGGGTCGATCGATGGCCCCGCTCATCAGGCGGGCGGCGCCCCCTGCGGTCACCACGGTCGTGTTGGTGACGCCCATGAAGCCGAGGACGGCTTGCAGATAGGGTTCCATGAAGTTCACGGCGGCGGCGGGCGTGCCGGCGGCGTAAACGCCGCCACTGGCCCCGAGGATGGTGGCCTTTTTGCCCTGGAGCAAGCCCTTCGGTCCTCCGGGCGTATAGGCGAAGGTGAGCCCCGGCCGGGCGACCTGGTCAATCCAGAGCTTGAGCACCGCCGGGATGCTGAAATTGTGCATCGCGACGCCGATCACGTATTCATCGGCGCGCGACAACTCGGCGATCATTTCGTCGGACATCGTCATGAGCGCCTTTTGCCGCGGGGTGCGGGCGGCGTCCGGCGTATGGTTGGACGCGATCCATTCGGCATCGATCAACGGAGGTGGGTTGGCCGCCAAGTCGCGGTGGATGACCGTACCGTCGGGATGGCCGATCTTCCAGGCGGCGACGAACTCCTTCGTCAGTTCTCGGCTGATCGAAGTCGGCAGTGGGCTGGAATCGAGATGGAGTAGTGTAGGCATGGTATTTTTTTGATGAGATTGACAATATTCGATGCTTAAACGACGATTGTCGTAATAATGAAAACGTCAAGTGTTGTTTTTCTTTCTGTTTTCCTTTGGGCGTAGGACCTCACACGCTCCGACTGTGGCCATTTCTGACTGCGACGTGCGCGACCCGAGGATTCGTCGCACCCGGCAACTGCTCCAAGGGGCGTTGCGGACGCTGCTGCAGGGCAAGAACTTCGACGAGATTTCCGTCCATGATATCACCGATGAGGCGACGGTGAATCGGGCTACGTTTTACGATCATTACACCGACAAGTATGCGCTCCTGGAAGCGATGGTCGCGGGCGACTTCCACGAGCTGCTCAGCCGTCGCCAGCTCTCTTATGACGGGACCTGTCCCAGCGCGGCGCGGGCGATCATTCTGGCGACATGCGACTTCCGCAATCAGTGCGAGTCCCGGCGGGCGCCCGGTGAGGATCGGGGGGCTTTCGAATCGCTCGTCGATGCCGCCATCGTCCGCACCCTGCGGCGTGTATTGCTGGAGGGGATGCGTCGGGATCCGAGCGAGCCGGCCGGGCCGGCGGAGTTGATCGCCGCCAGTGCGAGCGGGGCGATCTACGGAGCGGTCAAGGAGTGGTCGGTCCGCCCCGATCGCTGCGCGGCCGGCGAGATTGTGCCGGTGGTGCTGCGATTGGTGCTCCCGCTCCTGCAGGCCGCGGGGCGCCCCGAGGGCGAGGCCGTCGTCGCCGGTGGCGCCCGGCCGGAGGCCGACTTGGCGACGTGAGGGGGCCGGTTGCGCCACGGCGGAGATCACCATCAACTTTTTGGTCGTTCCGACGATAATCCTTCGATGAAAGCCCTGCGCGGATCATTCGGACGGGCGCTGGCGACGGGGCTGGCCGGGGCGATGCTGTCGGCCGTGGCCGACGCGGCCCCGGTCGATCATCTGGTGCCGGATGAATCGGCCCTGGCGAGCCAGGGCGCGATCGAATTGCCCCCGCCGCCCGATTGGGTGCCCGCCGCTTCCGCCCCGTTGCGCTCGATCGAAGAGCTGACGCTCGAGCTCAGGCAAAACTGCGACTCCCATCCCCAGATGATCCATCAGGCCGAATCATTCGTGCGCCCGGATCATCGATGGCTGCAGGCGTACGTGAAATGGTTCATCAAGCTCAACAAGCCCCTGCACCTCCAGTACGAGGATCAGGCGTTCGACTGCGACAAGTTCTCGCGCTGTTTCGTGGCGTTCGCCGATCTGCTGGCGCTGAAAGGGGGGGAGCATCGCGCCTCGATCTGCGTCGGCTGGGTGAGCGTGCTGAACGACTCCGCCTTCGGCGGGATCGAGGCGGGCGGCGGCCATGCTCTCGTCATCGCCGACAGCACGGAGGGGCTCTTCATCATCGAGCCGCAGACCGGGGCGATGGTCCCGCTGGCGCGGTACCCCAACCGCGATCAGCTGCAAAAGGTGAATTTTTAACCGATGCGGCGTCTGCTGCCCATGGCTGTGCTGCTCCTCGCCGTCTGGGCGCCCCGGGCGGGCGGGCGCGCGACCGGCTTCAGCATGCCCTTCTTTCCGCTGCCCAAGCTGGCGCGCGACGAGTTCGGCCAGGCCAGGCGGATTGGTTTTCTGTCGTTCCTGCGGGAGCTCCACTCCGGCGGGGTGCGGCGGACGGAGGAGGTGGATTTCCTCGACAACGACTACGGCGTGATCGAGAGCGATTCGCTGCCGCTGCTCGCGGCCTGGCTCGAATCGACCTGCCGCTCGGTCGGCTTCCGGCTGAACGAGGCGCGGAGCGCGAGCTATGACGGCACGGTCGCCGCGCGGCTGCTCGAGATCGGCGCCGCGCTCGCGGCGGCCCGCGGTCCCGACAGCGGGCTCGCGATGCCCATCGGCATCGTGATCTGCAATCGGCGGAACGGGTGGGGCGCGCTGCCGGCGGACGGGGGTCGGGACGCCTATGCCCTGATCTTGACGGACCAGGGGCTCATGATCTACGACCCGCCGACCCGCCAGTTAGTTGGCTTGTCCCAGTTTCCCAACTCGGCTGAGATTCTGGACATTCAATTCTGATGGCCCGGCCGATTTCCTTCTTCAACCGACTCTCGGTCCGTCTGGCGGGCGTAATTCTCCTGTTGGGCTTCCTGGCGGTGCCGCTGGTCTCCGAGCTCAAGCGGCGGGCGGTCGAGCGTCTGGTGCTGCAGCAGGCCGAGCTCCAGGCGGCGACCGCCACGATCGCGGTCGTCGACAACCTGAAGGATGTCCTGCGTTCGGCGGAAACCACCGTCGGTTTCCTCGCGCGCGATCTCGAGGATCGTCCGCTCGCGCCGCGCGAAGTCGATGGCATCCTGCGCAACGCCGTGATGAGCAATCGGAGCCTCTCCGACTGCACGATCGACTTCGAGCCGTTCGCGTTCGCGCCGACGGTGGAGCATTACGGGCGTTACGCCCGCCGGACGGGCGGCGGCCTGACCTTCAAGGATCTCGCGAATCCGGTCTACCAATACTGGAAGCGGCCGTGGTACGCCGAGACGATCGGGCGCGGCGGGCTCGGCTGGAGTGAACCGTTTTTCGACCAGGGCGGCGCGAATGCCGCGGTCGCGCGGGTGGCGGCGCCGTTCTACCGGACGGTCGACGGGCACCGGGTGCTCGCGGGAGTCGTGGCCGCAGGTTTCGATCTGAGCGGGGTGAAGGCGCTGGCGCGGACCTACGACTTCTTCGACAGCGGCTACGTCATCATCTTCTCCAATGAGGGCCGGTTGATCGCGCATCCCGATCCGACCTTCGGGATCAACGACACGATGGAGAGTCTGGCGCAGAAGTTCGACCAGCCGCAACTCGCGGCGATTCATCAGCGGGTGTTGGGCCGGCGACAGGGAGAGCTCTCGTACTTTTCGTCCACGCTTCACCGCGCGGTCCATGAAAACTACAAGCCGACGGAGATCGCCGGCTGGGGGGTGGTGGTCGGATATGCGGAGTCGGAATTTCTTCGCGAGGTGAGCGATGTGCGCTGGATCACGATCGCGGCGATGGCGGCGACGCTCGGGCTGCTGGCCCTGATCGTCTGGTTCGCCACCCGGCAGCGGCTCCGGCCGCTCGGGGAATTGACCGACGTCTCCGACGAGATCGGCCGCGGCAATCTCGACTGCGTCATCCTGCCCCCGCGCCGCGACGACGAGGTCGGCCGACTCAGCCAGTCGTTCATCGTGATGCGCGACGTGCTCAAGAACAACCGGGCGCTCGAACTCCAGGTCCGGGAGCAGGCGGCCAGCCTGGCCATCGCCAACGCCAAGCTGACCGGGGAGGTGCTGGAGCGGCGCTGGGTCAACCAGGCGTTGGAGCACCAGCTCCGCTACGCCCAGCTCATCATCGACTCGATCAGCGATGCGGTGATCGTGCTGACCAAGGCGCTGCATATGTCGCGGATCAACCCCGCGGTGGTGCATCTGACCGGTTTCGAGGCGACGGGCCTGGTCAATGAACCGCTCAGCCGCCTGGTGCGGCCGGAGGGCGACGAGGGACGGATGGCCGATCCGCTGGGGCAGGCGCTCAAGGAGGGGCGGGACGTCCGCGATCTCCCGGCGGTGATGTGGGACCGGACCGGTCGGGCGATCTCCGTCCGGCTCACCCTCTTTCCGCTGCGCGATCGCGACAAGGTGGTGGGGGGCGTCGCCATCCTTCGGCCGGCCTGATCCGTATCATTTTGCATGAAACCACTCATTCTGATCGTGGACGATGAGCCGGAAATCCGCGACCTGTTGGCGGAGTTTCTCAATCTGCAGGGCTATCGCACCAGCGTCGTGGCCAATTCGATCGAGGCCGAGGCGGCGGTCGGGCGCGAAGCGCCGGCCTTGATCATGTGCGATCTGCAGCTGGAGGATGCGGATGGCCTGATCGTCATCGAGCGGTTGAAAAAAATGGTCCCGGCGACCCCCATTCTGCTGCTCACGGGCGTGTATTTCGAGCCGCACGTGGTGCGCGAGGTGCTCAGCAAGACGGTGGCGGCCTACCTCTACAAGACCACGCCGTTGCAGGAAATTCTGGCGACGGTCCAACGCCTCATCAGCGCTCGCTCCGCCTAGGCCGGGCGGGGGCGGGTCACGCCGCCAGCGGATGGCAGTAACGGGCGAGCTGCGGCTCCGTGATCGCCGGACTGCGCTGGAGGGCGAAGATCGTCTGCGGCTCCCACAACTGCGTGCGCAGCGGTCCGAGCCAGCGCTTCGGCAGGTCGGGTTGGGCGACGTTCCGCAGGATGGCGAGCGTCTGCCGGGACGCGGGCAGCCCGAGCCACTCCAGCACGCCGAAGATGCCCCCCCGCTCGTAGACCGCGTTCAATTCGCCCCACGCTGACGCCGCGGTGCCCCGGAGGGCGGCGTGCGAGGCTACGAAGGCCGTGAGCGCGGGCGCCTCGGCCAGCGCTTCCAGCAGCGCCGGGCTGCGGGCGATGACCTGGAGCGCTTCCATGCGCGTCGCCGCGAAGCGGAGCAGAAACTCCCGGGCGTCCCGGTTGACGAATTCGAGGTACGCCTGCCAGGCCGCGTCGTCGCAGCCCTGGGCGGCGGCCGCGAGGGTGAGTTCGTCCGGGTCGAAGGCGATCCATTGGGAGCCATACCGGCGTTCGAACCGGACTTCCGGCCACGCCGTGACCCGGTGGAGCAGGCCGTCGTGCGCCCACCGCAGGGCGAGGGGAAGGGAGGAGGGCTGGGCGACGCGGGACCACCGCGGGGAGGAGCGAAGGAGTGAGTTCATGGGGGGAGTCTAGCGGAGGGGGTGGGACATTGCTTGTCCCAGCCTAAGAAATCGGTCATCTTTTTCGCATGGTCCCGCCCGCCCGCCTGTCCCGCCCGCCGCTCGAACGCATGCTGCGGATTCACGACGAACTGCGCCGCGGCACGCTGACGAATTGCACCCGCCTGTCCGGGCAGCTCGAGGTCTCGCGCAAGACCGTCGTGCGCGACCTCGCGTTCATGCGCGACCGGCTGAATCTCCCGATCGAGTTCGACGCCCGCATTCAGGCCTATCGCTACACCCACCCCGTCAACGCGTTTCCGACCGTCCATGTGACCGAGGGTGAGCTCCTCGCCCTCCTGGTCGCCCAGAACGCCCTGCAGCAGTACCGCGGCACGCCGTTTCACGGTCAGCTCGAGGTGGCGTTTGAAAAACTGACGGCCGGCCTGCGGGACCGCATCTCGTTCGCCCCGGCCGATGAGCTCCGCGCGGTGTCCTTCAGGAATTTCGGGCTCGGCCGCACCGACCTGGCCGCCTTCAACGCGCTGAGCACCGCGGTCCTTCGTCAGACCGAAGTCGCCTTCGACTACCGCAAGCCTGGCGACGCCCGCAAGTCCCGCCGCCGCGTGCGCCCCTACCATCTCGCCAACCGCGAGAACTCCTGGTACCTGATCGGCTTCGATCGGGGGCGGTCCGCCCTGCGCACGTTTGCCCTCCCGCGAATCGGGACCGTGACCAGCTTGGCGGAATCGTTCAGCCGGCCCGCCGATTTTTCGCCGGAGCAGTTCTTCGCCCGGGCGCTCGGCGTCATGGCCGGGACCGGCGACTACCGGGTCGTCATCCGGTTCGGCGCGGCGGTGGCCGAACGCGTGCGCGAACGCGAGTGGCACGAGTCCCAGGCCATGCGGGAGCTCCCCGGCGGCGGGCTCGAACTTGAACTGCGGCTCGGGGCGCTTTCCGAAGTCGAGCAATGGGCGCTGGGGTGGGGCGCGGCCGCCGAAGTGGTCGCGCCGCCCGAGCTGCGCGAACGGATCGCGCGCACGGCGGCGGCGTTGGTGAGCCGCTACGGGCAATGACTTGACCTCGCACCCCCCGGCGGTACGGATGATCCCACGGGGTCGAGGAGCTTCCCTCCGGCCCCGACGCGTGTTCCGTACCCTCTTTACCGTCGTCGGTTTGGGATCGCTGCTTGGGCTCGCCGCCCCAGCCCAGACGCCGACCAAGCCCATCCCGACTCCGCTGGAGGACGCCGAGCTGGTGCGGGACGAGGCGGCGTGGCTCAAGGCCTATCAGGTGTCCGACTATCCCAAGACGATCGCGATTTCGCTCGCGGCGCTGGCCCGGGCCCGGCAGATCGGCAGCCTGTCCGCCGAGGCGCTTTTCCTCCGCCATCTGGCGTACGATAATTGGCTGATGGGCAACCTGGATCTGGCGATCGATTACTCCCAGCGTCTGCTCGATGTGGCGGCCCGGGCCCACTCGGACGCCGACGCCTCGCGCGCGCACCGCTACCTCAGCGAGATCTATGAGGACCTCGGCGACGAACCCCATGCCCGCGAGCATGCCCTCGAAGCGCTCCGCCTGGCCCAGACGGCCACGGATCCGACGTTGCGCATCTTTGCGATCGAAAGCCTGGGCCACTGGGAACGGCGCACGGGCGATTTCGCCGCCGCCCGGCGGCACATCGAGACCGTGCGGGCCTACTGGGCGGCCGCCGGCTCCCGCTGGAATGCCGCCAATTCCACCCGCGATCTCGCCGAAATTTCCGAAGCCCAGGGCGACCTGGCGGCCGCGCTACGCACCTTGCGGGACGCGCGCCGCGAAATGGACGAGGTGGGCGACCGGCGCGGCCGGGCGCGCGCCGATTACGGCATCGCCAGCCTCCTCCGTCGGCAGGGGCGGATCGACGAGGCGCTGGCTCAGCTCGAATTGGCCCGTCCCCTGGTCGCCGCCATCGGCGGCCACCAGATTCTCAGCGAATTCGCCGCGGAGCTGGCCCTGACGCTCGAGGCCAAGGGCGATCTGGCCGGCGCCCTCGCCGCGGAGCGCCGCGCCGCCGCCGAACGGGAGGCGCTGGTGGGCGACCGGGCGCAGGTGCGGGTGGCGGACTTGGGGGCGCGGCTCGACCTGGCGAAGAAGCAGCAGGCGATCGACGAACTCGCGCGCACCGAAAGCATCCAG
>Ga0116230_10002057_pt1 | contig 19392 bp, 14 predicted proteins | sample S1TSphfallax_3_FD_88678 | JGI IMG/M metagenome (GOLD analysis project Ga0116230, IMG submission 88678) | Host-associated microbial communities from peat moss isolated from Minnesota, USA - S1T2_Fd - Sphagnum fallax MG | ecosystem: Host-associated > Plants > Peat moss > Unclassified | place... | reverse complement strand
GTCCAGCCGGTTATCCGCGATCAGCGACTCGGGGGTGGAGTTGGGCCGGTGCTTCAGATAATAAGGCGCGAATACGCGCGAAAAATAAGCCGAAAACGGCATGCCGCGGAGGACGCGCGCCGTCTCCTCGAGCGAGTCGCCCACCTTGGGCGGATGCCGCGGGTCGACCACCACGCCCGTGCCCGCGTACAAATCGCCGGCAAAGAACATGTTCATGAGATCAATGCGAAACACCAATGCGATCGCCGCCTCGAGCTCGGTATCGGTCGTCAGCACATCGGCGGCGGCGCTCAACAGAAAGTTCTCGTCGATCTGCACCCGGTCCGACGCGCGATACAGATTCGCGAGCTGCGCGAAGATTCTCTGATACAGCCGCTCGACGCCGACCTCGCCGCTGCCGATGCTGATCGCGAATAGTTCGTCGAGCCGTCCCACTGAGGCGAACAAGCTCACCGGGGGATTGATCATGACGACGCGATGGATGTTGAGCTTGTGCTCGCGCGCGTCGATGGACTTGACGATCGCGGCATTGGCACCGCCCAGACTGTAGCCGAGTACGTCCACGTCGGTGATCTTCACCTTGTGCGGCAGGTGACCGACGATGCGCTGCATCGCCGCGTACAGATCAGCGCCATCCTGCCTGAGATCGCCGGCCACTCCGGTGCTCGAAGTCGACACGATGAAACCCGGGAAGGTCGGTGACGGCATGGTCAGCACGTGATAGCCGGCGCCATAGAGCACCGCGCGCAAGGTCGACAATTCGCTGGTGTTGCCGTCACCGCCGGTCCCTGAAATGACGATGGCCAGCGGCGCCGGATGATCCTGGGCGGAGAACCAGACTTCGAGCTTCTTGTCGAACCAGAAGACCGCGGGCACCGGCAGCGCCCAGGGCATGGTGGCGTCGATCTCGATCAGCGGCACCTTCTCCGGCAGCGGTGCGATGTCCTGCGGCGGCGTGCCGAACACCGTCGACTTGAGGCCCGCCGAATCCGCGAGACCGGTGGCCGGACCACTGACCGCCGGGGCGGTGATGGGTGGAGCGTCCTCGGCGAAACTCGCGATGGGGCAAGCCGCGGTCGACAGCGCGGCGGCGATGCACGCCGCCCTCATGTTTTGAAAAAAATACACTCTGAAGCACCTTCGAGGCAGCTCGCCGCAGCTGGTTTTATAGCGCATTACCGCTCGGTGGGTCGATCGCGCTTTCGAAGTCCGCCGCGGCTCTGTCGATGCCCGCCGCCGCCGCCTCGATCACCTGCGAGACCTGCGGTACCTGCCCTTCGGCCTCGCGCCATTTCTTCTGATCCATGTACTCGCGCACCGCGGCAATGGGCTTGGCACCGTAGCCGGTATAGGCACCGGGGGCATAAATCTGATTCTTGAACCAGGGGCGCTCCGGCAGGCCGCGCTGATTGAGAAACAGACGCGACACCTTGAGCAGGTCCGCATTGATCGTGGCCAGCGACGCCGCCGGCAGCGCGGGCGAACCCTTCGACTTGTAACCGGCAAGCGCGGCGGAAAATCTTTCGGCGCTTTTCGACAAAAGGTCGATCGCGTTCTTCATCGGCGCAAAATTGATGTACGGCGGTACGGTCTGCGCCGGCGGCGGCAACAGCGGGCGCCGTGGATCGTTGGTCGCCACGAACACGCCCTCCTTCAACTCGAGATTGCGCTCGGTGAATTCGTCCTGTTTGTCCTTCAGCAGCTTCTCGAGTTCGGATTCGTATTTTGCAATGGCCTCGGCCTGCGGCGCGTAATCCACCGGCATGAGGTCCGCGTCGGCCAGACGCATGATCGCCGTGCCCGCGGTCTGCGACAGCGCACGCCCGTAGACGAAATCGGTGTCGACGAAATGCGTGTACCAATAAAAATCGTCGTAGATCGAGTGATACTGGTCGCCGTCCTCCTCGTCGGCGAACGACAAATCCAGGGTTGAGATGCCGGCGAAATCCTGGAAGGCGGTGAAGTCCGAGCCGTCGCCCAGCGCCTCGAGCATAAGATCGCTGCGCTTACGCAGATCGGCGCGCTCGTCCGCATCCTTGGCCCTGGCGATCGCCACCAGGTGCGCCCGGGCAAACACCGACATCTTCGTCTCCGGGTCCTGCACCTCGCGGGCCACCCCGCTCACGAAATTCTGCAGGTCCTGCGTACCGCCGGCGGATAGATAACCGCGGTCGTTGCCATCGGAATTGACATACGCGATCGCGTGTTTTTGCAGTTCCGCCAGGTGCGTTTCCACCCATTCGACCGAGCCTAAGAGCCCCGGCTCTTCGCCGTCCCAGGCACAGTAGATGATGGTGCGCGCGGGTACCCAACCACGCCGGTGCAATTGACCCATGACCCGCGCCTCTTCGAGCATGGCCGCCTGTCCGGAGATCGGATCCTCGGCGCCGTTCACCCAGGCATCATGATGGTTGCCGCGGATTACCCATTGGTCCGCGGCAACCGCACCCTTGAGCATGGCGATCACGTCGTAGATCGGTTTGAGGTCCCAGTTGGAGGCGACCTTGAGGTGCACCTTGGCCGGTCCCGGACCCACGTGGTAGGTGATCGGCAGAGCCCCCCGCCAGGCCTCGGGAGCCACCGGTCCCTTCAATGCCGACAGCAACGGCAGCGCGTCGCCATAGGAAATCGGCAGCACCGGAATCTTGGTTATCGTCTTCGCTTCCTTCAGTGCGAGCCGTTTGGCCCCCGCGGTCGCGCCCACGCCCGGCGTCAGCGGATCGCCCGGATAATCGGTGTCCATCACGCTGCCGCGCTGTACGCCGCCGCTCGGCCGCCAGCCACCGTGAGGATAGCTGTCGCCCTTGAAGTAGCCGTCGCCGCTTGGGTCGGAGTAGATGATGCAGCCGATGGCGCCGTGTTCGGCGGCCACCTTGGGTTTGATGCCCCGCCAGCTCTGGCCGTAGCGCGCGATGACGATCGCACCCTTGACCGAAATGCCGAGGCGGTCGAGTTCCTCATAGTCCTCGCGGCTGCCGTAATTGACGTACACCAGCGGCGCGGTCACATCGCCATCGGCGGAATAGGCGTTATACGTGGGCAATTGTTCATCCGTCTGCGCGGAAGTGGGATCGGATGCGACAACCGGCTCCTGCAGTGAGGCGTGGAACACGGTGGGCTGCAGCATTTCCAGCACCCGCACCTTCGGCGTCGGGAACAGCACATCGAAGGTCTCGATCTTCGCGTCGTAGCCCCAGGATTTGAATTGCGCGAGGAGCCATTCGGCATTGTCCTTATCGTAGGGGGAACCGACGTTGTGCGGGCGCGCGCTCAAGCGCCGCATGTTCTCGCGGATCGCGTCCGCCGAGATGGCGTCGCGAAACTGCTTTTCCCAACCGTCCTCGGTGACCGAGTTGCCGCCGCTGTAGCCGAGAAACGGCTCGGCCGCTCCCAGGGGGCCCGCTCCCAGGGGGCCCGCTCCCAGGGGAGCGGATTCGGCATGCGCCGCCATCAGCGGTGCCACCGCACAGAACAGAAATCCCGTCCAGCAAAATTTCATCATGATTGGGACATCACCTTGAGTTGAGGGGGCGCCGGCATCGCGGCCGGCACTGCGGAGCGTATCCAACTCACCGCCCGTTGACAAAGCACCGCACGCTCGCCATCGTCGCCGCATGCATCGCTCCACCCCGTGTTTACTGATCCTCGCCTGGGTCGTGGCGGGGTGTGCGAGCGAGCGACCGGCGTCCACCGCTCCCGCAGCGGCGCGTCAATTGATCGAGCGTTCAATACCGCGCGGCGTCCTGGATCGCGACGGATGGACCGAGGATTTGTACACCGGCTTCGACGCTCTTGGGCTGGCGCCGAGCCTCGAGAACATCTGCGCGGTGGTGGCCGTGATCGAACAAGAGTCGGGTTTTCGCGTCGATCCGCCCATCTCCGGTCTGCCGGCGATCGCCTGGAAGGAAATCGACGAGCGCGCGGCCCGCGCCGGCGTGCCGCGACTGGTGCTGCACGGGATCCTCGAGTTGAATTCACCCACCGGGCGCACGTACCGCGAGCGGATCGACGGCGCCAGGACCGAAAAAGACTTGAGCGACATCTATGAGGACTTCATCGGCACGGTGCCGCTGGGTCGCATCCTGTTCGCGGATCACAATCCGATCCGCACCCGCGGTCCGATGCAGGTGAGTGTGGCCTTCGCCGAACGATTTGCCGCGGCGAAGCACTATCCGTACCGGGTCGAATCCAGCATTGCGGACGAGCTGTTTACGCGCCGCGGCAGCATCTACTTCGGCATCGCGCATCTGCTCGTTTACCCGGTCGGCTCCGACCAGTATCTGTATCGCTTTGCCGACTACAATGCAGGGCAATACGCCAGCCGCAACGCGGCCTTCCAGCAGGCAGTCACGGTCGCGTCGGGCATCCCACTGCTTGCCGACGGCGCCCTCCTGCCGCACGCCGGCGACGGCAGTACACCCGGCGCGACCGAGGCGGCGCTGCGTGCCCTCGCGCCGCGTCTTGGCCTCCGTCAGAGCGACATTCATGCGGCGCTGGAACAGGGCAAGACACAGAATTTTGAGCGTACGCCCACGTACCTGCGGGTGTTCGCGATGGCAGAAAAGAAACAGCATGGCCCGTTATCCCGGGCGGTGATCCCGCGCATTGAATTGCATGGACCGAAAATCAGCCGCACGCTGACCACCGAATGGTACGCGAAGCGCGTCAACCGCCGCTTCGCAAGCTGCCTGCACCAATGAGGCTATTGCTTGCGCTCTTCGCGGCTGTCGAGCAGCGCTTGTATGCGCGTGAGCGCCGCTATGTAGCGCTCGGTGAGTTCCTGTGCATCGCCCTCCATCTCCAAACCTTCCGCGAGCACATTCGCCAGCGTGTCCACGGCAACGCGGATGGTCATCGACTCCGCATCGGAGAGCTTGGTGCCATTGATGGTGATGGAAGCTTCTTCTTGCATGGCCGCTACTTTACACCGTGGGGCGTTCACCGGCGAAGGTTCTTCGGTCACCCCGGGAAATGGTTTCTTTCAACCAAGTCTTGTAGTTACACACGATCCTTAATTCAACTTGAAGCTAAGCTCACCGGCGAGCGGTGCGTAAATCGCCCATCGATCAATGTATAGTCGCGGCTGAGTCGAATTAATCACCTCGCGCAACCGGGTGTACCAGCAAAGGAGGATCACTGTGGACTTGAAAAGCGAGATTGACCGGTTCGTCACCGAATTTTCCGAGGTCGAATCCCAGTGTGTCGGTGAGGCGCTTCGCTCGCTGGCGGCGGATCGAGCGTTCGTCGAACAATCGGAGAAAATCTTGGATCATCACGCGCGCTTCACGCTGCTCCGGCGCATGGCGTCGGTTCGCAATCTCTCTCCCGAGGTGCTATCCGAGTTGGATGGTGCCGACGTTCGCGCCGCGGAACTGCGCGAGAAGCGGGACGCGCTCGCGCGCACGCTATCCTCGATCGACAATGATCGATTGGCCGCTGATGTTTGGATTCCGACGATCGCGGAAATCGAGAAGTGCCGCGTGAGTACGGCCACGCTGCAAGCGACCCTCCGGGCCATCACGCGGCAGGTTGCCAGCACCTGACTTAACTTTTTGACATTGGTGATTTTCCATGGTGCGTGGCTCGTCGTGCACGGTGTTAACCTACGGCTTCCATATCTTGACTTGGAAGAAAATCAATGTCTTATAGAGATTATGTCGCCCAGGCGAGCCGTTCCATCGAAAGCCAGGGTGAGCCGTGGGACGGCATCAACGCAGATTCGGTGGCCAGGATGCGGCTGCAGAACCGCTTCAAGACCGGCTTGGACATTGCCAAATACACGGCCGGCATCATGCGTCGCGACATGGCCGCCTATGACGCCGATAGCACCAAGTACACGCAGTCATTGGGCTGCTGGCACGGCTTCATCGCCCAGCAGAAGATGATCGCGGTCAAGAAGCATTTCGGCACGACCGAGCGCCGTTACCTGTACCTGTCGGGATGGATGGTGGCCGCCCTGCGTTCCGAATTCGGGCCGCTGCCCGACCAGTCGATGCACGAGAAGACCAGCGTGCCCGCGCTGATCGAAGAGCTATACACTTTTCTGCGGCAAGCGGACGCACGCGAACTCGGCGGACTATTCCGCGACTTGGACGCGGCTCGCACCGCGGGTGACGCGGTCAAAGAGAAAAAACTGCTGGCCGCGATCGACAACTTCCAGACGCATGTCGTGCCCATCATCGCCGACATCGACGCCGGCTTCGGCAACGCGGAGGCCACCTATCTGCTGGCAAAGAAGATGATCGAGGCCGGCGCCTGCGCGCTGCAGATCGAAAATCAGGTGTCCGATGAAAAGCAATGCGGCCACCAGGACGGCAAGGTGACCGTGCCGCACGAGGTATTTCTCGCCAAAGTGCGCGCCTGCCGCTACGCGTTCATGGAACTCGGGGTGGAAGACGGCATCATCGTGGCGCGCACCGATTCACTCGGTGCGGGCCTCACCCAGCAGATTGCGTTCAGCCGCACGCCGGGTGATCTCGGCGACCAATACAACTCATACCTCGATTGCGAGGAGGTCACGTCGCTCGCCGGCCACCACGGCGACGTCTTGATATCGCGCGACGGCAAGCTCTTGAAGCCCAAGCGGCTCGCCAGCAACCTCTATCAATTTCGGCCGGGAACCGGCGAGGATCGTTGCGTGCTGGACAGCATCACGGCGCTGCAAAACGGCGTGGATCTGTTGTGGATCGAAACCGAAAAGCCGCACATCGAACAGATTGCCGGCATGATGGACCGCATCCGCAAAGTGATTCCCTCGGCGAAACTGGTCTACAACAATTCGCCGTCGTTCAACTGGACCTTGAATTTCCGCCAACAGGTGTTCGATGCCTGGAGCGCCGCGGGGAAGGACCTGTCGGCCTACAACCGCGGGGCTTTGATGAGCGTGGAATATGACGGCTCGGCACTGGCCATCGAGGCCGATGAGCGAATCCGCACGTTCCAGGCGGACAGCTCAAAGCGGGCGGGGATATTCCATCACCTCATCACGCTGCCCACATACCACACGGCGGCTCTGTCCACCGACAACCTCGCCAAGGAGTATTTCGGCGCGCAGGGCATGCTCGGCTATGTACTCAACGTCCAGCGTCAGGAGATCCGCCAGGGCATTGCGTGCGTGCGGCATCAAAACATGGCCGGCTCGGACGTGGGCGATGATCACAAGGAGTATTTCGCCGGCGAGGCCGCGCTAAAGGCCGGCGGTGCCCAGAACACGATGAAGCAATTCGCCCCGTAACCCGCCGGCGGACTGCACCGGCGGCGCGCGGGATGCGGTCAGATCCCGCGCGCCGCCGCGGTGCCGAGCGTCGCGAGCACGAACCCTGAGCCGGCCGGATCGATGCCGGCACTCACGCGGATGGAGGTCGGCGGCCCCAAGCCGGCGTTCAACCGCAATTCACATTCAGCCCCCTCCTTCCCGGCTGCGGCGAGCGCCAGCAGTGACTGCAACGCGCGACCGTCACGATCGGTCAGAAAGGCATCGAAACGCCGTCCCAGAGCGGCTTCCCGCCTCAATTGCAGCAACCTGGTGCCGGCGAGATTCAGCTCCGCAATCACCGTAGACTGATCGATCGTAAAGGAGCCGGCGGGCGAGTAATCATAGAGCTGCCGTTGACGATGCAGCTGGGTCTCCAGCTCGCGGCGCGACGCGCGCAGCTCTTCGTCCTGCAGCTCGAGCTCGACCTGGTACACCTGCAGCTCATGCAGCAGCGACAGCGCCTCGGTCGCGGTCGCCGGCGATGAGGCCAGCTTGTGCAGCACCCCGAGTGCTGCGGAGGCGCTCATCGCATGCGTACCGCATGTTTCGGCCGCATCCATGTGCATCAGTGCGCGCTGCCTAAGGCTTGCATGGCGCTTGAGCTCGTCGATCAGGTCCGGCACGTTGCAGTCTCCCGTCCATCAAGTTAGGTGACAAGGTATCTTAGGCGTTGCGCAGGCGAGATTCGAGTTTCTTGGCTGCCGTTATATTGACGAAGGTGATGACGACACCCTGGATCACGTTGGCTGCCGTGCGGTAGGGCATGATGCGCACCGCAAACCATTGGTCATCGGTGGTCGCGACCTCCTTTTCCGAGGTGGCCAGCGTACGCAATGTCGCCCGCGCGTCGTCATCGAGCTCGGGATAGCTCAAGATACTGGTCAATTCGCTCAAGGGCCGGCCGATATCCACATCACGCAGGTGCACGATGCGCGTCGCCTGGTCGGTGAAGCGCCGCACATTCAAGTCATTGTCGAGGAAAAGCGTCGCGATGTGGGTGCTGTTGAGCAGATTTTGCATGTCGCTCTGCGCCAGCGCGAGATCGTCCAATTTGGTCCGTAACTCGCTATTGAGCGTCTGCAGTTCCTCATTCATCGATTGCGCCTCCTCCTTCGAGGTCGTCAGCTCCTCGTTGGCGGACTGCAGTTCCTCGTTGGTGGACTGCAACTCCTCGTTGGCCGCCTGCAGTTCTTCCTTGGAGGCACGCGTCTCGTGGCGCAACGCCCGAATTTCATCTCGTGAGCGGATGAGCTCCTCGCCGAGCGCGGGATCGACCGTGGCGCTTCGACGCCGCGCTTTTACGCCCGGCGGCGGGTCCGCCACGTCACGAAAAACGATCAACACCATGCCATCGAGCGCGTTGTTCTCGCGCAGCGCATGCACGGTGACGTCGACCGCGGGTCCCGGGTTGTCTTCGACCTTGAGACCGCGCAATTCCATCGACAGGGCGCCCTGGGCGACTTCGCGCAGCGCCTCGGCCAGGCGGGTGCGAATACCCGGCCGGGCCATGACATGGATGTTCCAGTCCGCCTTGCCGGCTGCCGGTTCGAGATAGCGACCGGTGCGGCCATTGATGTACAGGACATCGCCCCGCTCGTTCACCAGCACCGCCGGCGGTGAAAACTGCTGCAATATCATCTGATCCACCAGCGCTTGCACGTTCGCGTTCTGGATGGTCGGTTTGGGCACGAGTCTCTCCTGTGTGCGATGTCGCGAAATCGAGCGAACATTGACGGGGAATATCACGGAACCGGGTTCGATGCCGATGCCGCTCAAGCCATAGATTCTCGATTTCGGATGGGCCGGTATGAACAGCGACTGCGACGCGCCAACCGTCTCGGATTCGCCCAGCAGCAGTTTACCGCCCGGCCGCAAACAGTAGCGAAACAACGGTATCAGACGGCGCTGCAGCGACGCGTTGAAGTAGATGAGCACGTTGCGGCAGGAGACCAGGTCGAGGCGTGTGAACGGCGGATCGAGGATCACATCGTGTTGCGCGAACAACACGAGGTCGCGCACCTCCTTCTTGATGACGAAGGCCATGCCCTCGGTATTGAAGAACCTGGCAAGGCGTTCCGCTCCCACATCGGCGCCTATGGTCTGCGGATAGCGGCCTTTGCGCGCGAACTCGATCGCATCCGCATTCAAATCGCTGGCGAAAATCTGCACGGGGGGCGCGGGGATTGCAGCCCCTTCGCCGGCCAGCTCGCAAAAAATCATGGCCAGCGAATACGCTTCCTCGCCGGTCGAACAGCCCACCACCCAGGCACGCAATGGCATGCCCTCACGACACGACAGCGTCTGGCGACGTATCGTCTCCTTGAGCTGCCGCCAGACTTCAGGATCGCGAAAAAACGCGGTGACGCCGATCAACATTTCGCGGAACATCAGATCGAGTTCGGCGGGATTGGCGCGCACGAATTCCTCGTAGGACCGGATCGAGGGCAATCCGTGAACCACCATGCGCCGCTCCAGCCGTCGCAGCAGCGTGCTGGTCTTGTACCCGGAAAGATCCCGCTTGTTGCGCTCGCGGAGCATCTCGAGAATCGCGCGCAGCGAGCGGACAGCGTCTGCCGCATTCGGCTCCGTCGCGGCGGGTGCAAGGCCGGTGTCCCCGCCCCGCTTCACGATGCGGCATATCCATCCCGGCAGTTCATCCGGTCCGGCGACGATGTCGACACAGCCGGAGCCGATCGCGCTCGCCGGCATGGATTCGAATTGAGCCGACGCCGGACTCTGTGCAAAGGTCAAGCCGCGTTGCCGCTTGATGGCCTGCAATCCCAGCGTGCCGTCCGCCCCCATGCCCGACAACACCACGCCGATGGCGCGCTCGGCTTGCGTTTGGGCGAGCGAACAGAACAACGCGTCCACCGGCAACCGCATGCCCCGCGGCTGCGATGGCAGGCTCACCTGGATCATGTCGCGATCGACCGTCAATTCGCTGTTGGGCGGGATCACGTACACCACGTCGGGCTGCAGCGGCATCGACTGTTTCGCCTCGAACACGCGCATGCGGGTCACCCGCTGCAACAGTTCCGCGAGCAGCGCCGGGTGCGTGGGATCCAGGTGCTGGACGACGATGTAAGCAAGACCGCTCGATTCGGGCACGCGCGCCAGGAATTGCTCCAGGGCGGCGAGACCGCCGGCCGATGCTCCGATGCCAACCACTCTGGCCATGGCGGCATGGTAACAAAGCTCGGCGGGAGCCGGACGGGTGTTCTGGTATCATCGAGGGCATCTGCACCGAGAGACCCGAACGTCGAGTTGGCTCATGAAATTGCGTCGAAGCAATCTCTCAAGGCTGCGGCAGCAGACGTTCGACGTCTTGATCGTGGGCGGTGGCATCAACGGTGCGGTGAGCGCCGCGGCACTGGCGGGCAAGGGCGCGAAGGTCGCGCTCATCGACCGCGGCGATTTCGCGGGGATGACCAGCATGAACTCCTCGAACCTCGCATGGGGCGGGATCAAGTACATGGAGACGTGGGACTTCGCCCTGGTTCGCAAGCTGTGCCTGAGCCGCAACCACCTGATGCGTAGCTATCCCTCGACGGTGCAGGAAATCCGCTTCTTCACCACGTTGGCCAGGGGCTTCCGCTACCGCCCGCTATACCTCTTGATGGGCGCATGGCTCTACTGGCTGATCGGCAACGGCTTCACCCGGACGCCGCGATTTCTGGCGCCGTCGCTGATCGACCGGGAGGAGCCGATCGTCGACACGCGCAACACCACCGGCGGCTTCGAATATTCCGATGCGTACCTGCACGACAACGACGCGCGCTTCGTCTTCAACTTCGTAAGAACTGCGCTCGATCGGGGCTGCGTCGCCGCCAATTACGTCGAGTCGCTCGGCGCCCGGCGCGAGGCTGGCTGGTGGCTCACGCGTGCGCGCGACGTGATCGATGGGGGTCCGGAGTTCGAGCTCAGAGCGCGAGTGCTCATCAACGCCGCCGGGCCGCTGGTCGACGCCCACAATGTACTCACCGGCGAGACAACCGAGCATCGTCACGCCCTGTCGAAGGGGATCCACCTGATCGTGAAGCGACTGGTCAAAGATCGCCGCGTGCTGGCGTTTTTCGCGGACGACGGCCGGTTGTTCTTCGTCATTCCAATGGGCAACCGCACCTGCATCGGCACCACCGACACGCCGGTGAACGATGCGGACGCCGGCATCACCGACGAGGACGTCGCATTCGTTCTCGAGAACATCAACAAACGGCTCAAGCTGCCGCAGCCGCTGACGCGTGGCGACATCATCGCGACGCGCTGTGGCGTGCGGCCGCTCGCGGTCAAGAGCGAACCGGGCAAGGGTCGCGACTTTCTGCATCTGTCACGCAAGCATGCGGTCGAGATGCGGCGCGAGCATGCACATATCAGCATCTTCGGCGGCAAACTCACCGACTGCCTGAACGTCGGCAACGAGATCAGCGACCTGGTGCGCTCGCTCGGCATCGCACTCCCCTACCCGGATTACAAATGGTACGGCGAACCTCCCGAGGCGGTGCGCGAGGAGTTCTTTCACCAGGCGAAGCTTCAGGGACTCGACGGCTACACCGCGCCCGAGTCTTCCGAGCCGCTCTCCATGCGGCTCTGGCGCCGCTACGGCGCGGAGGCCATCGGCCTGCTCGAGAACATCCGCGAGGATCCGCGGCAGGCGGAGGTGCTCATCAAGGGCACGGAATATTTGCGCTGTGAGGTCGCGCAGGCGGCGCGGCGTGAAATGATCACCAAGCTCGAGGATTTCCTGCGCCGCCGCTCGAAAATCGCCCTGGTCGAGCGCACCTCGGACATTGCGCGCTCGCCGGGTCTGGCCGAGGCCTGCGAGCTGTTGTTCGGCGATCAGGCCCGGGCGAAACTCGACGAATATTTTGCGGCGCATGCCTGATGAAACCACGCTACATTCTCGCCGTCGACCAGGGTACGACCAGCTCCCGCGCCATGCTGTTCGATCATGCCGGTCACGCAGTCGGCAAAGCGCAACGCGAATTTCCCCAGCTCTTTCCTCATCCAGGCTGGGTGGAGCACGATCCCGTGGAGATTCTGTCGTCCGTCTTGTGCACCGTCACGGAGCTGATGACCGAGAACGGCGTCGACTCTGGCCAGATCGCGGCAATCGGTATCACCAACCAGCGCGAGACCACCATCGTTTGGGATCGGCATACCGGCAAACCCGTATATAACGCCATCGTCTGGCAGTCACGCCAAAGTGCGGATATCTGCGCGGAGCTCTCGGCGCAAGGTTACGGCGACCTGGTGCGCGCCAAAACCGGACTGCTGATCGACCCGTATTTCTCCGGGACCAAGGTGCGCTGGATCTTGGACAACGTACCGGGTGCCTTGCAACGCGCCCGGCAAGGTGATCTCAAATTCGGCACCGTCGACAGCTGGCTCATCTGGAATCTCACCGACGGTCGCGTGCACGTCACCGACTTTTCGAATGCCGCGCGCACGCTCATGTACGACATCCATGCGCGGCGCTGGGACGATGCGCTGCTCGACATGTTGGGCGTACCAGCCTGCATGTTGCCCGAGGTGCGCTCCTCCAGCGAGGTGTACGGCGTCACCGCGGAACGCCATTTCGGCACGGCCGTGCCGCTCGCGGGCATTGCGGGCGACCAGCAGGCCGCGCTTTTTGGGCAGGCATGCTTCGAGCCGGGCATGGCGAAGAACACCTATGGGACCGGTTGCTTCATGTTGATGAACACCGGCGGCGAGGCGGTCGCCTCGAGCCATGGCCTGCTGACCACGATTGCCTGGGGGATCGACGGCCAGGTGGAATACGCGCTCGAGGGCAGCATTTTCGTTGCCGGCTCGGCGATTCAATGGCTGCGCGACGGCATCCGGATCATCGATGAGGCCGCAGAGACCGAGGCGCTGGCGAGCAGCGTCGAATCCACCGAGGGGGTGTATTTCGTGCCCGCCTTCGTGGGCCTTGGCGCGCCCTATTGGCGGAGCGACGCGCGAGGCGCCATGTTCGGTCTCACGCGCGGCAGCACCCGCGCACACCTCGCCCGTGCCGTTCTCGAATCCCTGGCATACCAAACCCGCGACGTGCTCGACGCGATGCAGGCGGACTCGGGCATCGCCCTCAAATCGCTGCGGGTCGATGGCGGCGCCGTCGCCAACGACTTCCTGCTGCAATTCCAGAGCGACATGCTCGGCGTCGCGGTGGAACGGCCCGCCGTGGCGGAAACCACGGCGCTCGGCGCCGCCTACCTGGCAGGCCTCGCGATCGGTTTTTGGACGGGGCGCGACGAGATCGCGAAGCATTGGGTCATGGGTCGCATTTTCGACCCGCAGATGACACCGAGCGCAAGGGCTGCGCTCTACGCTGGCTGGCAGCGTGCCGTCAAAGCGACGTTGAGTTTGACAGATGGGACAGTGCCCGCACGCTGATCACCGGGACCTCCTCACAGGGGCCGGCAATGAACGTGCTGCCGAATTTCAAGATGTAGCGGCGCAGCGATTCCGCGGCGGGGCCGAGAGGATTGGAATCCGCCCGCACCACGTGCCATGACCGGATCAGCGGCAAACCGACCACGTCGAGCGACACCAACAGCGAATTGCGCAATTCGAGCTGTGCGGTCTGCAAAGACAAGAACGACAGCCCCATGTTGGCCATCACCGCCTGCTTGATCGACTCGTTGCTGCCCATTTCCATGTGATAGCGGGGCGCGATGTGCGACTCGTTGAAAAAACGGTCCATGGCGGCGCGGGTGCCGGAGCCCACCTCGCGCACGATGAACTCACATTCCGCCAGAGTTGCGGCGGGGATCTCGCGCTCTCTGGAAAGCGGATGTTCGGGCGCCGCGATGATCCCGAGCGGCTGCGTCGCCAGCATGTCGAAAGACGCTTCGAAGCTCGCCGGCGGCTGACCCATCACCGCAAAGTCGATCTCGCCGCTGCCTAATTTCTTGAGCAGCTGGTCGCGATTCCCCACCGACACCTGCAACTCGATGTCGGGATGCACGGCATGAAATTTGGCCAGCAGCCGAGGGAGGAAATAGGTGGCGTTGGTGACCATGCCCACCGCGGCAACGCCGGTCTCCCGGCCGCAAAGGCGATTGAGGGTCTCGTCGGCATCCTTGAGAGCATCGAAGGCCCGGTTCACATCGACCAGCAACAGTTCACCGGCTCGGGTCAGACAGGATGAGCGCCCGGCCCGTCCAAACAGCGACAGGCCGATGGATTGTTCTAATTCCTTGATTTGCAAAGATACGGCCGACGGGGTGAGATGCAATTCCGCAGCCGCGCGAGCGTAGCTGCGGTGTTTTGCCACCGCGGAGAAGGCCCGTAACTGCCGTAGCGTCGCCCCTCGCACCAACCCCCCCACACCTCAGCCGGGCGCTTTTGGATGCGCCTTCACTCGCTGATACATGTTGCAATTTTGCGCCCAAGATTTTCTACAAACAAGCTCATCCACGCATAAACACTCAAGTTTTAGCGGAAAGTCCACAGCTTGGCGGCCAATACGTCCGCAACCATGAGCATTTCAAATGCGCCACTCGTGGAAAACTCGTTTTACTTGGACACGAGCTTGCGACAACTTTGTCTGACAAAGAAGAGGCGGGGGCGGGGGAATTATCGGATGAAAACGATTCGCAATGGACTGACGCCTGCACCGCACACAGCACTATGCCGCGCACGGGGACCTAACTCCCAAAATCCAATTCAATCGCGAGGAATTTCATCATGAACGACGAGACCACCCCATTCACCATCACGCGCCGTAAGGCGTTGGTCGGCGCCACCCAGGCCCTGGCCGCGATCGCCGTCGTGGTAATCGGTGTACAGCCCGCCATGGCCGCCAAGGCGTCCAAAGACGATTTTTTATTCCAGGAAACCCCTGACGACAGCGGCAAAAAGTGCTCAACGTGCATCAATTTCACGCCCAAAGCCACGGGACAGTATGGCGCGGATTCCGGTGATTGCGCACTGCTCGAAGGCGACGTCTGCACGCATTGTTATTGCCAGGGTTGGACTGACAAGAACGATCCGAAAGCCAAGAAAGCCGGTACCTGAGGTCTCTTACATGCAATCAGCCCGCGTAGTCGCGCTCGCCCTGTTGGTATTGCTCACCGCATGCCATCGAACTCAGTCCGTGCAGCGCGGTTACCGCGGCCAGAATAGCGTCGAGATCTTCAGCGAGAAAACGCTGCTGCAACAGGACGAAGTCAACCAGTATCCAAAACCGATACGCGCGGCATCGCCCAACGGACCGACCGCCGCCGAAAGCTATCAAAACGTCCACGTACTCGGCGATTTGAGCCGGCAACAGTTCGTGCGCACGATGCTCTCGATCAAGGCCTGGGTGGCGCCCGAAGCCGGCTGCAATTACTGCCACAATGCGCCCGACTACACCAACGACGATAAATACACCAAACGGGTGGCTCGCGAGATGTTGCGCATGACGCGTCACATCAACACCGATTGGACGGCGCACGTCGGTAAGACCGGAGTTACCTGCTACACCTGCCATCGAGGCCAGGCGGTGCCTGCCAAGACCTGGTATTCCGCCCCTGACCGGGCGGTCGACGGCTTGATGGTGACCAGGGCCTCGCAGCGACTGCCGACCCCGTCGTCCGCCAACACGGTGCTGCCGGTGCATGCGCTCGATGACTATCTCTTGAATGACGACAACGTCCGCGTGGTCGGCCCGACGGCGTTGCAAAGCGGCAACCGGCGCTCGATCAGTCAGGCCAGGGATACTTACGGCCTGATGATGGTCATGTCTGAATCTCTCGGCGTGAACTGCACGTTCTGCCACTACACGCCGGCGTTCTATAGCTGGCAGAACAGCACACCGCAGCGTGCGACTGCCTGGTACGGCATCCGCATGGTTCGCGACTTGAACAATACGGTCATGGTGCCCTTGACCGGTCTGTTGCCGCCGGAACGACTGGGTCCCACGGGCGACGTGCCGAAGATCTACTGCGCGACCTGCCACCGGGGAACGAGCAAGCCGCTGTACGGTGCACCGATGCTCAAGGACTATCCTGAATTGGTGCGGCCAGCAGCGGCGCAGGCGACGGCTGCGGGGGATGCGCCTACCGCTACTCCGATGCCTACCCCGGCGGCTACGTCGACCCCGACGTCGACGACCTCGAACGTGTCACCGACCGGAGCCGCTGGGCCTGACGCGGGCTCGTGAGGTTAGTTTTCCGTCCCCAGACATGAGGGCGGAGCAATCGCTTGTTTATTTGCTCCACCCCACCAGTTCGCCGCGGAGGAAACGGGCCCGATCCGCGGGCTGATCGCCACGTCAGCGGCGTTGCTGAAGCAGTTGAGGCCGAGGCTACCGACGGAACCACCGCCCAAATCGATGCGCGCGTCTTTCACTTGCCCGGCAGGACTCGAATCCGCCGCGATGGCTGCAAAGCCCGTCGCTCCAGCGAGCCGGCTGCTCTGCACCTTGATTTGCAGATCATCGAGCGGTGCATAGTTGATGAAGTGCAGCGCATATTCTCCCACATCGACGATCGAGCTCTGGTCGATTTCGACCGCCGAGGCCGTGCCGGTACCGTCGAGACCTGGCAAATTGGCGTGCAGCGCGAGGATCCCATCGCCGGCACAATCGGAGAAGTGACTGCGGGTCATCGCAAACCGGGTGGTGGCATGCGCGCCCAGGCTGTACTGACTCATGCACACGCCGCGGTTGGTGAAGGAACCGGATGCCAACGGCGGTACCGGCAACTCATGCGGTTGAGAGCCCCCATGGGTGGCATGTCTGACGATGACGTTGTCGAATCTCACGTCCATTGACGCGCGGGTGCCGAGATTGTTCTCCTCGATCATGTCGCCCGGATTGTCCTCGAAAATGCTATCCCTGACCACGGCATGCAAATCCGCATTGCCCATGCCGACCTGGAACACGGCGCCGTTGCAGGAGGGGCCGCCGATCCCATGGGCAAACGTATTACGCTCGATGTTCCAGACGATGGATCCGCCGGTCTGACTGGTGGAGAGTCCCTCGCAATCCGCCCCTGAAGGGTCGGGGGACGCTGCCGCCGCCGACTCTCCCGCGGTGAGCTTCTCGAACGAGTTGCCGAGATAGGTTTCGGCGTTGTGTGACGATGCCACGATGAGCGACGCCCGATCCTGGGTCTGCAGACCGATCCCGAGCAAAGACCCGACAGCCGCACCCTGCTTCAGGCGCGTGATTACATTGCCGTCGATGGTAGCGACGATCACGGCATTACCGCCGGCGCGAACGTCGATGCCATCGCTGCACGAGGAGTCATGGATGAAGTTGCCGTTGACATCGAGAGTGGTGCGGCTCGCATCTAAATCCAACATGATCGCGGCGAAGCCGTTCCGCCGGGGTGGCCAGAGTGATTGCGGCGGGAAGTAGATCTCGAGCCCCGTGCTGCACGAGGTGTTCGTATCGCTGATGTCGTTGTTTTGAACGCGTGCCTCCCGGACGCCCTTGCCATAGACGCCGCTGCGACGCGCGGTGACGATCACGAGGTTGCTCACCAAAGTACCGTCGGCCAGCCGCACGGCATCCCCCGCGAGCCGCGAGTCGCTCGTGTTGCGGATTCGCGGCGCATCCGCGGCGGGGTCTCTGCCGATCACGGCCGGCCCGCCGCCAAGGAGCCGCTGGTGCGGTTTGAGCTCGATGCCGCCATCGAGGGGCGGGACGGTGGCGGCCGAGGGCAGCACGATGATTGCATCGCCCGCGCCGGACGCCCGCTCCACCGACTCCAGGGACGAGAAGGGGCGTGCCATCGACCCGTCGCCGTTACCCGGCGCAAGCGCGCTCACGTAGTAAGTCGCCGCACTGGAGTTCACGGCACTCGCGAGTCCCGCCGCCAGCATCAGCTCCCTATAGCCCATTCAACCGGCTAATGCTTCGCGGCGAACGTCTCATTCACCTTGGTCGACACGGCATCCAGCAATTCTCGGCCGGCCAGATCCGGCCGTTCTTTGTGAAGCTGCGTGATATAGCGCGTTGCAAACTGCGTCCTGGGATAGTCGGATCCATACCAAGGGTTGTCCGCCCGCCAGTTCTTGAGGTCTTGAGTCTTCGCGGCAGCCATCGAACCCGTCGCCACCATCCGCGCGGACTGATTCGCGGTCTCACGCTCCAGTTGTTTACGCAGATTCTCATTTTGCAGTCGCATGCTTTCCAGTTGCTGCTGAACTTCGCGTTGCTGTTTGTCCAGTTGGTTCTGGCGCTCCTGTTGTTGTTGAAGCTCTTCTTCCAGGCGCTCCTGCTGCCTCAGCGTCTGCTGGTTGCTGCGGCACTGGGACAAGACGGCGCCATCCAATCCGGCACACGGTTCCGTCTGTGCGGCGCAAATCGCTCCGGAAACAGCACAGAGATAGATCAACAGGCAGACTGATTTCATTTTAGGACCCCACCCTTTTGCAACGACCATCGGGGCCGTTACGTTGCATTGACGCCACTCATAAGGAATTCAAACGCAGACGCGTTGAATTCCTCGTTTTACTTTCCAGCGCATCCGCAGCAAGTTTGCTCCACGAGACCGACGCACACAATAGCAGCCTTTAGGCTGCGCAAGAGCGACGGAAATGTGGTCTCGGGTGCTGGGCTGACACGAGTGAAAACGGGGACTCAACTAATGAAAAGAAAATCTTTGGATGTATTGTTGCCTGCAACTTCAGATCGCGGGTGGTTGTGGTGAGGTTGCTACGACTGTGCGCCGCGGTAACCGCGTGGGTGCTGGGCGGATCGGCGCTATTATTGATGGCTCAGCCGGCACGCGCCATACCCCCCTTCGCCCGGCAGACGGGTTTGGCCTGCGAGGCCTGCCACACACTACCGCCCGAGCTCACGCCCTTCGGGCGCCGATTCAAGCTCAACGGCTACACGCTGACCACGAGGCCGCCGCTGGTCAACGATGTCGATGACAACAAGCAAAACACACTGTGGCTCACCGACCTGCCGGGAATCGCCGTCCTCGCGCAGTTCAACTACAGTCATTACAACCGGGCGCCGCCCGATACCGGTCAGCCCTATCCCGCGCACGCGCAAAGCGATACGTATCAGTTCCCGGATCAGTTCAGCCTGGCGTACGCGGGCGCGGTCTCGGACCATGTCGGCGCCTGGATGCAACTCACCTATAATGGTCAAAGCGGCAGCGTCGGTGTCGATAATATCGATATCCGCTACACCG
>Ga0116230_10002056_pt1 | contig 19394 bp, 15 predicted proteins | sample S1TSphfallax_3_FD_88678 | JGI IMG/M metagenome (GOLD analysis project Ga0116230, IMG submission 88678) | Host-associated microbial communities from peat moss isolated from Minnesota, USA - S1T2_Fd - Sphagnum fallax MG | ecosystem: Host-associated > Plants > Peat moss > Unclassified | place... | reverse complement strand
GTGGTTGGTTTTGGATGCAGATTCAAGCTTGATAATCTAGTCCCTTTTCCTAGTCTAATCCCGGGACTTCTAGCATGCCCCTCTACGCCTTTCTAGTGCTGGAAGTCGATAGCGCCTCCAAGTTCCATAATTCCGCAATTCAACACACTTGGACCCTCAAGTGGGTTCAACAAAGAACTTAGGAGTGTGTCATCATGGTTGTAGGCAATGGCAAGCTTGGTTTGCTACATGGTTTTTGGGGATGGAGTGAGTTAAATGCACAATGGATTTCAAAACCTTTTGTTGGCATGATTATTTTATGTCATTTCTTTGTACTATGAACTGACAAAAGTGTTTGTTGTTTATATGCAAGGTGTGAATGAAGTGAATTGATTCTATATGACGTGCTCCCAAGCTCCTTAATGGACTCAAATGTGAGTTTAAACTGAAAACAACGAAAGAGTAAGAAGTCGAGGCACACTCCTTAGCTCACAACACTTTGGAAGGGTATAAGGGCGTGCTAGAGCTCCGAGATGGGGTTAAGAAGAGTGACAAGCATGAACTATTCACACAGGCCTGCACAAAACCAAACACAAGGTGGTTATCTTTCCCCAATTTCATTGACAGCTTTTTGGGCCCCTTCTTTGATTTTATGAATCTTTCTCTTTGGTCAAATCTATCTCCAGCTAAAAGGCTCCTCTCTCTCTCTCTCTCTGATTCCATATCCAACTCTTTTTAATTTTCTTTCTCTTCAATTTTGATTAAACCACCTTCTAAACGCCCTTCTATCTCTAGTAATTTTTGTCTCTAGCTCCTTTATTGTTCTCTTTTTCTCTCACATTGATTGCCTCCTTTCTTTCTCTCTGTCTAATTCCTCCTGAACTTCAAACCCCCTTTCCAAGTTGGAAAATTTCCTAAACCTCCAACCCCCTTTTCTAACTTGGAAAGCTTCCTAGACCTCCAACCCCCTCTTTGGACTTTGATTGTCTTGTTGTATTTTCCCCTCCTCCCCCATATTTTGCTGTAGTTAGTCAGTGGAAGGTTATTGTAGCTATGTTGGAAGATGGCCTTTTGCAAGCATCCTTGCCCTTGCCCTTGCTCTAGCTTCTAACTATGCAAGTGTTGAAATGCCCAAGTTTGCACCCTTGTACCTTAATGGATGGGCTTTATAACTAGCTTGGAAGTTATAGAGAAATATATCCCCTACTTCCTTAATTACCACTATAGACCAAGTTAAGTTGAAATTTGCTATGTATTGTTTTACAACTAGCCTTTTAACTACTCTGTTTATTATATGTGAATCTTCGTTTTGTTTCCTCCCTTTCCTTTCTCCTTTGTTCTTTGATTATTTCTATTGCTTATATGTCCATAGTTTTCTTACTTAGAATTTGTAGATCTTCATCAAAGGTAACAAAGTGGGATTGACTATAACCAACTAATGATTGTTTCCTTTGTGTTTTCCTTACACGCAAATGACAAAGACAATAAATTATGTAGGAAAAGTGGAGTTTGACTTCTTGTAGAATGTAACAATTACCTTTCAAACACATATGTAGGTTCACCTAGATTAGTTATGCAATCCATATTCGCTTTTGTTCATGTATCTTTTAAGATAACAAAACTTTTAGGCTCTTCCACATAATATAGGTTGGTGGTTACTCTTATACATCGTCATCAGATCTTATTGTAGTAGGTTCTTATGCAGAACCTATGTTGATAAACTCTATAATTGCTACATGTTCAACTTAATCTTGAATATCATTTAGACCCTCATCAAAGTTTTCTACATTATCTTCATGTATGATGTGATGATGTTGTCTTCTATATTGTACAATTACTAAACTTAGTCCTACCATCCATAGCCTTTGGATTAAATGGTTAGATCCCTATAACCTTGAACCCATTCTTGATGTTTCTTTTGGATAGAGCTACATCTAATGCCTTATTTACAAATTTACAAAAACAATCTTGTCTGGCTCCTTGTAATTATTGTTGACCACGTTATTATCTTTTTCTTTTTTGAAAGTTATTTTGAAAGGCTTGAAATAGTTCACATATAAAGGTTGTAAAGCACGGGAGGTGTGTGAAGGTAGGGTAATCATATCTAGCCCAAATTGTTGAACTTGTTTTATTGCTTCTAAACTAACATGTGAACCATGCCCATCTAGAATTAATAAATGATGGTTGCTTGGAAAGATTCCACCTAGAATTGGACTTTTGAAAAATGACAAAAATTCCTTGAACAAAAAACTTATTATCCATGCTTTGGTTTGGACTGCCATACATGTTCCAAATTTGTAATGGTTAATGTAATCATTTCTGATTCTTTCACCTTGAAATATGTAAAATCTTGGTATCAATTTCCCTATTGCATTGATGATTAACCATTCTCTAGATTTTGGGATGGTGTTGTATACTTGATGAAAACCCTTCTTTGCTAGAACTCTAATTCCTAATTACCTCCCTACTTGAATTCCAATTTCATCAGAGTTCCAAATGTGCTTGGATTATACTAATGTTGGGTGTACAAGGATGTCAAGTTCTAGTATAATAAGTTACAAGGATTGGTGGTGAGGCCTTGGGCTCTACTAATCTCCAATCCTTATACGAGATGGATATTCAATTATGGATGTCTATGTTTAAACTAGTACCACTAAGAATCCCAAGCGCCCCATTTTGAACTGTGGTGGGTCAAATTTGAGTAACTTCTTCCACCTTCCATTTGAGTTGTTACAGTGTTATGGATAGCCCACATTCTTGCATACTCAAAACCCATGCAACAATAGTTTCATCTTAAAATTCTGTTAATACACTTGGTGGTCCAATTTTCCTATTTCTGGTCTTTCCATTTAGGTGGTCAGAAAATGAAATTATAGGTATGCCCCAAAACTTGTTAGCCCCCCATAAAGAAAAAATGTCATGTTCAACTTTATCCATGGTTGTCTCTAATGATTCATTTGACCACTTGCCTCTTGGATTTATAATAGGCACCCTATCTGTTTTTGATGGCCTTTGTGTTGTCATGTTTAATCTAGCTTAAGGAAGGACATTCTCCTTGTTCACTGCATGTTGGTCCCCCACTGCACTTTGTCTCATATAAAGGACATTAAGCATCATGATGCTTCTAGTTTTCTTGAACCCAACCTCCAAAAACTTGGTGGCATGTGTTCATGCCCCACAAGTGGCACTTCCTTATCTTTTTTATGTTCAAACCAAGAAAACAAGAAGTGTGTTAGGTCAGGGAATTTGTTCAATGCATGTTCATATGTGAAAACATTTGTGTTGATGAGATCAAAGGTGTTTGCAAAATCAATCCAATCTAAATCTTCATCTGTTGTTGATGTGCAAGTTGTTGGAATGTATCAATTATACGTTGTGCTTGAACTTTAAGAAATATGCGTTGCTACACTATTGTTATGGTCTTTCCTACTACATGGACAACAAATTTAACTATTTAACAAAAATAATAAACTTGCTAAAAATTTGCTTGTAAATTTTGTCAATACATGCAATTGTGTTTTCATCTTAGTGATTATCTATCCTAGGTAGCCCTATCCTCTCTTCTTTTACTTTGATTTGTAAGACTAAGTATTTTTTCAATTTTTTTTGTAGCTTTCTAATTTCCTCCTTCCTTTTGCTAGGCAAATCTATGTTCTCCTCTTTCACTCTGCTAGGCAACTCATCTTTGACTAATATGTTTTCCTTAGGCACTTTTGATCTAAACATTATTGCACTAGGACAAAATAACTTTAAGAATCTTGGAATTCATCCTCCACATGGCTTGGTAGTCTAGACATGTTGATTTGCAATTGAGCTAGGTTAAATTGATGTCTTACAATTTGTTCTAATTGTGTTATGATGTTTTGGTGGGAAAGCAACTGAGTAGTTTCTTAGATCGTCAAATTGTTCACAAACTTTGCAATTTAATTTGATCATTTTAATGTGCTGCTAGAATCTTTAACTATGTTGTACCTCTTTCAATGTTAAAGTTTTATACTCATCACCAAACACTAAAAAACACATAATGAAGATATTTGTTTGTAAATCTACCCTAAATCACACCTTATACAAACACCTTAAGCCCCAAGTACAATTGCATTTTGTACATTTGCACAAGTGTGTGTGATAATTGTGATTTTACTGAACCAGCCCATGGCTAAATATTACCTTCACATATAGAACATAAAATTTTATAAGTCTACTTCAAAAAAACCCCTTCACCAAACAATTATGTTCAAGAGTGTGGTCATTGACTATATAAATGTACACATAAATGTGTGTTACACTAGTGTTTAATCCTTTATCATTAAACACCTTGCACTAAATAAACGAACATATTATATATATATAACTATCTGACATTCCCATGACCAAACATAAACCTTAGATCATTGGTTGGAACTATAATAAATGCCAAACACAACTTTATATCACCGAATGTTAGGTGATAGGGCAATAGACAAATAGCCATAAGATGGTCCTCGTTTATTGACCCCCCCAAGTTGTGAACTTTTTGGGTGTTTGGTCATGGGTGGTGTTCGGTCATAAGGCAAGCTACCCTATAAATTGGAAGATCGATCCCAAAAAAACTTTCAAAACATTACAACAAAAGGTGTCCTTGTACACCAAGTGATTTCACTAGATTTTGAGTGAATTCACTGGTTATAATGAATGGGGACTGGTGAGGAAGTAGTGAATTCACTAACCTAGTGAACTACACCCACATTTTGTAGTAATGAAGGCAACATGTTACTACCAACTTTTAATAATCATGCTACAAATACTTGAGCATTCGTAAAAGTTACAATCAAATGCATGCTTTGTTGTAATATTAAGACACACACTTGTACCCACAACATGGAATGGTTTAAAGAGGCATCTATAATCTAGTCCTAGTGCACTTTTAAATGACAAGTCAAACTTGGTGAAAATCACTTCCAAACATCACCATTACCCCAACCAAAAGGCTTTACATCATCACAAATATCACATAACTAACAATCTACGTCTACCTCAAGACATTATTTAACATTTGCATGGATATTAGAGGAAAATAGATGGATGAAACATGGTTTCATTATTTCATCCAAGTTATTTTATGTATGTAGTGATTATTAATGACTTTATTCAATGGACATGATTCTTGGAACATTGTCTTCTCAATCTTTACTTTGTTCACAAAAGAATTTGTAATATTCAATTATTGTAATGAGTATAACACATAGTGTTGATCCTTTAAAATCCTAATAGGGTATTAGAGCTTGTTTAATCATGATTCAACAAATTTACAAAAAGGAGCATGTAAAAAAAAGATCTTTTTGCAAAACTTTAAAATGATATTTTCTTTGAGTTCATGTATTATATGACATCAATAATAAAAAATGATCAATATGACATAATAGAAAAAATGAGAGAAATTTTGTTAAAATAATCAATTGATGGTCAAACCACATATATTGTTGATAAATTTATATGAAATTAAAGAAAAAAAAATTGTTGTTCAAATTGAGAGTAACAATGTCAACAATAACACAAAACAATCAAAGTGATTATAAAATTGAAAAGTTGAATGGGTCTAATTACTCGATTTGGAGTATAAAATTTAAAATTATTTTAATAAGGAATGGTTTAGTACTTTTAATTGTTGGCATGGAACTTGATCTTGGTATCACAAATCAAAAGACATGGATTTAAAAGACAATAAACCAAGTTCAATATTTTTTTTGTTTAAGGGATGCCCAAATAGAGGCAATCAAACCACATAAAAATACAAAGCAAAATGGGATGTCAGTAACTTGATATATGAACATTTGGATAGAGCATCAATTGTTGTTTGGAAGAAAAAAAATCCAAATTGGAAATGAAAGATGATGAATAAGTGACATATTTTGTGGAAAAATTCTTATGTTTAAGAAATTAATTAATGGGGTTTGGAGTTACATTCTCTGATGAAAAATTCACCTTTTAAATATTATGTGCCTCACCAAAGTATTTTAAAGGTTCAATGGGTAATCAACCAATTTGACTTTTGATAAATTATGTTATGCATTAAGGAAAGAAGAAGTTACTTTAAAAGGTAACTCTTCAAATTCAACAATGGCATGGAAATTATAAAGAAACCATACAAAACACAATGGGGGAAAAGTAGTTAAAATGATAATTCAAAATCCAATTTGAACTTTCAAAACCAAAATAATAAAACAAGGCAATAGAACCATGTTTTTTTGTCAAAAATCAAACCACCATTCAAAGGAATGTCAATTTTACATTGTAGATTTAGTCAAAGGTATCTTTAGGACCCAAGCAAATAATGTCACAAATAACTCCCCAAGTAATGTCATAAATAATACCCACAATTGTTCACAATATGTTTAGCAAGTAGTCAATTATCACTTGAAGTGTGACATTTGGACTATAGAGCAATGGAACACATGACCCCAAAATGAGTATGGTTCACATCCTAGAATGAATGTGGAGCTAGCCTAAGGGTGAAAGCATAGTAAAATATACAAAAACAGTAGTTAAAAAAATATAGTCAAAAAATGATTCAATTTTTGACACTTGAGTAGAAGAAAGTAAATTTAAAATAATTTAAAATAACATAATAAAAGCATGATGCTTTTCTTTGAGTTTATAGAGAGGTGATTACAAAATTTGAAGAACTTTGGCAATTGTAAAAGTAAATAACAAGTATACTTGAAAATGACTAATCAAATTGAGTTTAAACATAATTTTCCATTAGAAGTTGATGTATTCTATTATAATATTTAAATGTTGAGAATTTACAAGTACATTTTAAAGCTACATCATGTTGAAATTGGAAAATATTCAATAATTCATTTACTTTTACCTATTTAGTTTGAACATCATAAAAAGTAGGAAAAAAAACATTTATTTAAAAACATCTACTTGAATGCATATTAAATATGTGATTAATCAACATCATTGTGATAAAATTAAAGATTATCTTCATGTTGGTCATTAAATAAAAAAACATTTCTCTTTTCAATACATTAAAACTTGTTCATGGCTAACTTTTTTTGTGTGACAATGAACAAAAATTGTCTACTTTGCTAACACCCCCAATGATTATGTATTTAAGGAATAAAAATATCAAAAAGTAATTGGCACTAAAAAGTTCTTATCAAACTAACTTCTAAATTGATGATGGAGATAAAGGACATATTACATGTGTCAAGATTGTCAAAGGATATACTATTGATGGGCAAATCAACCCAAAATGGCTTTAAATTGGAATTTAATGTGTCATCATTTCGCAACAACTAGGCTAAATGCACATACATATTGAATGTATGATAAAGGGATCTTTATACTCCATTGATAAGGGGACCACAAATGAAGACCCTACTTGAAATTTTATAGAAACAAAAGATGGGTGTGATAAAGATATGATGAAGTGACATTTAAGATTTGGTCATTGTAATTTGTAAACATGAAGCTAATGAAAACCACAAAGATGGTTAATGGAATAAATAGTTTTATCTCCACATTACCATTCTATCAAAGTTGTTTGTATGGAAACAACAAAGAATAAAGTTCTCTATGCATGGCAACAAAGAACCTTAAAAAGTTTTGGAGCTCATCCATTTGGATGACGTGCCCCCAAGTTCCTTGTTAGGCCCAAAATGAGACCAACTATGTTAAAGAGTGGAAGTAGTTGGAACTTGGTGCCGCTCCCAGCTTCCAGCACTAAAGGGGGTGAGAGGGGCATGCTGAAAGCTCTAGGATTAGACTAAGAAGAGGGACAACTATTTAGTTACTCGGTCTTGCATCAAAACTAACCACACGTTGGTTAGTTCACCTTCGGAAAACACTTTTGGTGTTGGGACAAACCATGGGCAACACGGACTCACTTGACACACCATGGCCCAGATTCGGGGGAAGCCACCACCTTCCCCCATATAGTATTCTCTACGTTGTTCCGTCGCACTCGCATCCAAATGGCTTTTATTCTCGGGACTCCCAAGGAGGAGTCCCGAAACTGTCTCGGTTTGGACTCTCGGGACTTTGGGAGCTCATAACTCCTGGCTCAAACCTCAGATTGGGATGAAGTCTAAAGTAATCTTGTAGCTCTCCTCAAGAGCTTTCCAACGGTGTGTCGCACTTCATTTGCACACACCAAGATCGGGTCGATTCCCGACTTTTTGTGGTCGGGAGTCAAACTACCAGTTTGACTCCCGGCCCTTCTTTCGACCATAACTTGTGTTGCAGATGTCCGAATGGCTCATGCAAGGCCATTTTCGACATCTACACTTCAAGGCCTTTCCAACAGTATAAAGAACACCTCAAGGCAAGGTTTTTTGACCTCTTCATTTGAGCTCTGAAGTTGCGGGAGTCCCGGAGGTCTCCAAGTTCCCACTTTTGGGAATGTGAGTCTCATCCTCACATTTGCCTCAAAGTGGGGTTGCGACATTGGATGCATGGAAATCAATGAGAACCACAAATTTTGGAGGAGCTAATTATTTCATTACTTTCATTATCAACCACTTTAGATTTACTACCATATATCTTTCACAGCATAAGTCACTAATTTTTGAAAATTTCCCAATTCTTTCAAGCCATGGTCGAAAACCAAACCAAAAAATAATAATAAAATTTCATATGGATAATGGTGGTGAATTTGTCAATAAAGAATTTAAGGATTTTTTTTACATAAATGAAATCCTAAGGCAATTTATAGTGCCTTACATTCCATAGAAAAATGGAGTGGCAAAACAAATCAACAAATTTTAGTTGAAAGTGAATGATTCATATTGAATTATGAAAAATTATTTGATGGATTTTGGGGTGATACAATGGCAATAACTTGTTTTATTCAATGAAAAAAATTCACCTCAACACTAAAAGCTATTACACCATATAAAACTTTGTATTGTGTCAAACCAAATGTGAACAATTTTAAGATTTTTGGTTGCCTTGCATATGTTCATATTCCTATTGAGTTTTACAATAAATTGGAAATGAAATCACATAAGTGCATCTTCTTGGGTTATGGGGATATAAAAGTTCATAAAAACTATTGATTTTATGACAAAACAAACAAATTTTTTATATTTAGAAAAGATGTGGTCTTCGATGAAAAAGTCATGTTTTTGACAGAAGAGAGGGTAACATTTGATGCATTTGTTTATGACCTAGCAAAAGGGAAAGATGAAAGTTTTATGCCTCTTGGCTTTTGAAAAACATTGTTCCAATCTTAATTGGTCAAGGAGTGAAGTTTCCATGAATATTCAATCCACCATATCCATAGACTATAGAGCCCATTGTACGAAGCACATTTCCAAAGTCAACCCATGAAACTGATCATTTCTGAGATTCACTTCAATCCTCATTATAAAATGGACCCCACCAACATAAAATGCTTGCCCAATTTGAAGGAAGTTCCCAAACAACCTTGTTAAACCTTTAACCATAAGACAATCAACTTGAATTCTCAAGCTAAACCCCAAATTTAAACGGCATTTGAGCTTTTCTTATGTGTTTTTGTTAAGGGAGTAGTTACTTGCAATAATTATTAGTTAGTATATTTCTATTTACTTAGTTATTGTTTTAGGAATTACTAGCTATATTACATAATTTTCTATCACCATTTGAATTTGAATAGAACATATAATTGTTTTTTGTGGAGGATATATTTTAGAAGAAGAGGAAGAGATGAGAACCCACTATATCATTGTAGAACATGGAGTTTTAATGGAGTATGAGAAAAATATACTTTGAATTCTGGAAAAACTTTATTTCCATAATCAAAGTTTTTTGTTTTGGTGTTTTTATCATACTTTCATTACTAGATTTAAATTTCGAAACTAGTTCTAAGTAGATATAAATGAATAGACTTTGTTAGTATTAGTTTTATTGGATTTCAATCTAGATTTTTGACCAAAATATAGGATTAGAGATTTTATATTTACCATTCGGTGACCATCCCAAGGCCTAAATTCAAAGTGAATTTCAGAATGTTGTTTATGTCTTGTTGGTGAAATTTTTGTTTTTATAAATAGATAATGAATTTCAGTTTTTTTTTTGCATTTTTTTTCAAATATTGATCATAATTTTTCATTCAAGAAGTAGATCTAAACAAAGTAGTTAATTGTGAAAATTTTGTTCTAATGTAGATGTTTGTTCAGATTTGAATTAGGATGTGGAAAGATGGAAAATTATATTGTAACTAAAATTCTTACAAGACAATTAGATCCTGTTGTATTACATGAACAAGTGGAAAATGGTGCTACCATTAGCAACAATTTAAGTGTAGATGAGGTAGATTAGCAATTTGAAGCACTTAGAAAAGTTTTTCAAACATAACAAAAACATCTGTGGACAAAAAAGAGATCTAAAGGCCATAGAATGCTTCAAGCTAAACTGAATATTCTTCATGAAGTGCAAACTAGTGAAGCACAAAAGTGCACCAATAGTCTATTACAAAATTCTAGGAAGATAGAATGTTAGATTGAAAATGTAGATTCACATGTTGAGTTTAAAGGAAGGAATCAAGAATCTAAACCTTGATAGAAAGTTGTGTTGGAATCAATAGATATAATGCAATTAACATACTTTTGATGCTCTAATTCAAGAAGAAGAATAGAGACTCAAAAAGTTAGAGAGGGAAGAAGTAGTACCAAGGCACAAATCTGCTTCACCTCCTTATTATCGAGGTGGTTAGAAAAATGAAAAGTTTGAACAAATAGTTTAAAATTTTGAACTTTTGATTCATTATGTCATTGCATAGAAAGCTACAACTAAGGGTATTAGAAAGTCCAGAGGAGTTGAGTTTGTACTTGTAACTAAACAAGAAACTGTAATCTTACCAATAATAGGATCAACAATGGTAGAAGGTGGTCCTATGGCTGTGAGAATGAGGTATAGTGAACCCAAATTTAATCAATAGAATGGAAGCATAGTTATAAGAGTTCCAGGGGATTGGAGTAAAGGAATTCAAACTGTGAATAAAGTTTTAAAACCAAATTCTCCATGTTGCACATATTGCCATCAAATTAGACATCATATCAATGAATGTCCATTTATTGAAGATATTGTGAAGCAAGGATTTGTTGAGCATTTCCAAAATTTGAATCTGGAATTGCAAAAGTAGGGAATCATGGACATATTGAGCCAAAGGGTTTATACCATGAGAAGGTCAAAATTCCAAATAGACTCATAGAACATATTTGGAGACAAAATAAAGTGGGAATGAGAGTTCAAATTGTGGCAGATGTAGTACTTGTTTTTGTATCTCTTATACCAAGTTTGTTGCATCAAAATCATATTGGAATTACCTATGCATGAACTTCAAATTTTAGAATGGAATTAGTAAGATTTGTGCCATTATACTATGTGGCAATGCCCCAATCTATAATTATAATTATTGAACCTCTATTTGTTTTAGCACCAATTCATATTGTTGATGGTGTTAAATCTAAAACACAAATTGCAAGAGCAATAAAATTTGTGAGTTTGCATGAAGAGATACTAAGAGAGGTGAATAGAGTTTTTGCTAATTAGCCATTAGATCCAGGAAAAGGTGCTTCAAATCCACCAGGACCTCCAAGACCTCTAGCATATTTTGGATTACCAACGGTGAATCTAAGGAAGCCACCATTACCACCAAACAGACCTTATCGTTGACCACTTAACTATCTAGAGTATGTTAAAGATTCTAACCTAGATGTTCATGTCAGAGTATTTGAAGTTACCATTAGAACAAATAGTGAAATAGATGATGCAAAAATTGTTAATATGTTCAGTTTTACCTTCAAATATTATGTCTAACTAGTGTAACAATTATATGGGAGATTATGCAAATTGTACTTTTGCAAAATTTCAACTAGTTTTTTGTAAAAGGTAAAAAAAGATTCAGAATGATGAACAAGTTTACCTATAGTTGAAAAACATAAAGCATGAGAAGAATAAAAGAGTGGAAGTATATTATGAGAAATTAATGAAGTTGGCCAATAATCAAAAGAAAAGAACACCCTGGTCATGCAATCTCTCAAGTTATTACTCAACAAATTAAAGTATAAAGGTTTGTTAAATATTCTTGTCATATTTGTGGTGACATTAGACACAAGATCATAGATTGTCAACTTTGAAGTTATTTTAAATTAAATCATTTAACTAACCTTAGGTTATTTTATTTTAAGTTAATATATGTTATTTCAAATTGTACTTTAGGTTATTCAAGGTCATTTTACTTTATGTTATTACAAGTTATTTTGAATTATTTTAAATATAATAATTTAAAATAATTTAAAATAAAATATAATGACCTAGGTAAAATAGCTTTAAATAATTAATAATAGCCTATAATAGATAACTACCAATAGCCTATGATAATATAACTTAAAATATACAACAATAATTCATAATAGAATAGTCATTAATAGTCATACTATAACATAAAATAACCAACAATAACTTATAATACAATAATCACCAATATAATAACCACCGATAGCCATTAATAAAATAATCACTAATATCCACTAATGGAATAACCATCAATAGCCACCAATAAAATAACCACTATTGGCTTATAATATAATAGTTAATAATATCCATTAATAAAGTAACCACCAATAGCCATTAATAAAACAACCACCAATATCCACCAATATCCACTGATAAAATATCCACCAATAAACATTAATAAAATAACCACAATAGCTAATAATAGAATATCCAATAATAACCACCAATAGCCATTAATATAACATCCATCAATAGCCATTAATAGAATAATCACTAATAAAATAGTCATTAATAGCCACCAATGTTATGGATATTAATAACCATTAATAGCCTTAATAAAATAATAACCAATAATTATATTAGATTGTTTAGAATTGACAAAAACAATTTAAGGGGAAATCATTTACAATAGACAAAACTAACTTAAGGTGAAATAACCTATAATAATTTAGAATTGTTAATAATAATAACATAAGGTGAAATAGCCTTCAATAGCCAAAAGTAACCAACAATAACCTCACATTGTTGAAAATAACTTATGAAATAACTTATAATAACCAAAATAACTTATAATAATTATAAGTAGCCTAAAATGAAATAATATAAAATAGCCAAAAATAACATAAAATAACTCAAAATGTTTTATAATAACCAAAAATAACTTAAGGTGAAATATGCTAAAATAGCGAAGAAATAGTTACAAGTAGCCTAAAATGAAATAATTTAAAATAGCCAGAAATAACATAAAATAGGCAAAACCATTTTACAATAACCAAAAATAACCTATAGTGAAATATGTTAAAATGGCCAAAAGTAACTTAGAATAACCAAAAGTAACCTAGGGTGAAATAACCAAAAATAACCAAAAGTAATTGAGAATAAACATAAATAATCGGAAATAATGTAGGGTGAAATAATTTAGATTAATGAAAAATAGCCCTATAATTGTTGAAAATAGCTTAACATAGGTAGCATTATTATATTAGCAAAAATCTAATCCATTCATTAAACATTTTCTTTTTCAAAATAATGATCATTGAAATGTTATTGAATAATGATATTCAAAAAAAATTATTCAAATGATTTTACACTTTCAAAAGAACATAAATGTAATTATGTACATTATTGAAATTTTAAAAAAAGTAAAGTCGAATCATTTCATTTCGATAAAATCTCAACAAGATATGGATTTTCAAAGTTTATGTTTTCGTAATGTTTAAAATGAAGTATTTGATAAATAACATGTAATGTAACATATTATCACAATAAGTGGGGTGACTTGATGGTGGGGGTATTTGCCTCCATTTTAAAAGTCAAAGGATCAAAATTGACAAGTGGTCAGTGCGTGGTCAACAATGGTAAGTTGACCAAATATTCTTTTATTTAATTCCTTAGAATAGGTGCTTATGTTGATTACGTATTTTACATACTTATGTTAGGTTTTAAACCTAGTCTAAGTAATGACATGTGTCAATAATTCATAAGTTGAAAATCATGAAATTATTAATAATATTATATATTAAATAATTTACAGTTAATTGATTTCCATGTTGCTTAGTTAATTAACTAGCAAGTGAATGGCTTAGTAAATTTGCATTTCATTTGAAATAAACCTTGTCTCATTAGGTACTAATGAACTAATTCATTGTTCGTAACAACTAGTTTCTGATCACTAGGGGGTTGACCAATTTCACCATGGTAAAAATGTTCAAATTCAATCAAAATTTAATGAAACCCAAAGTGAACTAAGACGCATTTTGGTGTAGTGCATGTTTGTGTAATAGCAACAACAACATGTATTGCATTGTGTCAACCAATGCACAAACTAAGGTTGTAGCCATTGGAATAATGCAAGCATAATGGGGACCTTAGGATGATTAGCCTTGAATGTAATAAAATTTCCAATTATAAATGAATACTTATGGTAGTTCCACCATCATTAGTCCAATTTAAGTTCTGCTATATAATTAGGGGTTATATTAAGCCTCATTTAAAATCACTAATGCACTTGAATTATTATAACAATACGCACAAATGAGCAAACATGCTTGTAATATGTTTACAAAATGCAATTGGACTCTAAAATGGGATGGGAACTTGAATTGTAATTGTTTTCATCTAAAATTCTAAATTACTTACTAAATTCTATATCTTGAACACACAATTCAAACTCTTTTGCCATGATAAAAAACAATAAAACACATCCTTTTATACTTGCCATGATAATCCATAATGATAACATTTTTTAACTGCTTATTTCAAGAAATTTGCAAATTTTCCTATAATATTTGAACAAATTTAACTTCTATTTCCATTCTCATCAAAACAAAATTACAGAATTCCCAAAATCTAGGTTATTTTACTTGTCCATTCAAGCAAATTGAAACTTCGTTATTCATTGATTACTTATTAATCATGCATTTACACAATCAATTTGGAGCTTATAAACATGCATTTACATAATCAGTTTGGGACATAAAGCAACGAACAAAACAATAGAAGCTTAATATGTGCATTGAAATAATCACATCAATTATAGCAACCGACATTGCTTTTGCAACAACCAATGCTTCTAGTTTCATTGCAACAATTAAAATACAAATATAGGATCTATATCATTAAATACCATTGCTTTTAGATCCACTAGACATCTCAATTAGTGCTTCTAAATCCATGCTAGGAAACAACATTGCTTTTAGATTCATTGCAACAATTTATGCTTCTAGTCAATACAATAACAACAATTTTGATTTGTTGTTGTTGATCATTCGATAGATGCCATTTCCATCATTTGTTGATCTATTATTATTGATCATTAAAAAACGGAATGATATTTGTTGTTATTGGTATTCAAGCCTTAAGCAACCAATGTAAATAGCTTGATCCAGGACCCACTAATTACAATTACATATACACCCATTCAAAGACAAGGATTGTTAAGGTTGAAACCACAATATTATGGACTACAACATCCAATGTTTTTATGTATCATCATAAAGAAAATGACAATTTCAAACATATTGATTTCCACTACAGTGTAGGTCATGTTTAAACAACAATGTTCTCAAAGGAGTGGTCATGAAACCACTAGACAATAACTACTCACCATTGGATTTCTATAAAAACTAGTGTTAGGAGCTTCTAAAATGTATTGTTGCCTGAAACATTCTATGGTTATAGTGTTATAACTAAGTTTACATATTGCTAGATCATGGAAATTAAGCAGGTCCACATTCGATTAGAAACACAAAGCACCCACATTTTAGAAACACAAGATTAAGTCTTTTTGAATCGTGCAAAGAAAAATAAAATGTTACAATGCACTAGAATCTTACTCGTGTAACTTGTAAGTAATGTGCCACATATTCTTCATGCACCTTTATAGAAATGTGTCTTCTCATCACATCTTTATGATTAGGAGAAATCACAATTTAAGAAAGTTTAAAATTGAATCATAATATTTCTAATGGATGTAGGCAAGGTGTTAGAATGTCTTAACCTCTTTTGAGTAATCCAAAATGCATTGTTGACTATATCCATTTGAACATGTTGCTCCAATGCCTTTCTAATGTTTCTTTTGTCAACCCCCAACATTTTAACAACACCTCTACTACTAGCAATTGATGAAGTAGAAGCAAGCATACATACAATGTTTTTGATAGCTACAAGTTGACTTTACTTTGGACCTACCAAGTGATTTGTGATCCTAGATTTCATGTTGTTCAATTTTTTTGATTTCAGTTGATAGATTGCACATCAGTAAGGTATTCATGAATTGCATTTTGTAGGATAGAATGATTGAAAAAAAATTCAAGGATAGGATGTTGAATGGAATGTTCAAAATCCTAGATAAGTTTTAGGGCAATTGTTGCCAACTTTTTAGCAATATCAACAGTCACCTTTTGTGGTTGTCTATCATCGCTTTCAAGAGTTCTAAAAGTAGACTTAATAACTTCTTATTGAACATACTTTTATAATTTATTTTTAAAAGCTTTATGAGCTCAATACCTCTTGACACTTTCTTATGTGTTAGCTATGTGCTTAACTTCATACTAGTTTTGACACACATTCCTCAGGCTACACTCTCCTTCCCCTTGAACATTCACATTTTGAATGTCTTGTGCACCTTCCCCATCCCCTTCTCATGGAAGGTTTCATTTGCGCTTGGGCATGTTGTTGTTGTTGAGAGTTTTGTAATGAAACCCATCCATGAAGAAAAAACATTCACATAAATCTTAAACTTTGCTTTTGTTCAAAACTTGAAACTAGCAAAGATAATATGAAACAGAAAACCTTTTGATTTGAGAACTTTATGTGAACCTATATTCTCTAAGTTTGAATGCACCTTCTTTAGAAATGAAGGGCATTCAAGTTTGTAGTGCACAACAAATCATCACAATCGATTCCCTTAGTTTTTGATCCATTTATACCCGACACATCAACCCTAGAAACCTCATTAGATGCATATGTTCTTGGTAAGGATGTAGAAGCTGAAGCACGTGACTACATTCCTAGCTAGTTGCTTGTAGAAGTTGTAGTGCATTTGCTCATTGCCAAACTAGTCCAAAATGGGATTGGATTATATAATTCATGACAAATTTGTTCATGAAGATCAACCATTAGTTTTGCATGGCAAGTTGTTAGGGGTTGTTGACCATACACTTCGAATTCAAAACATTCTTCTACAGTGATGATTCGAGACGGACTTTCTGGAAGTGTGTAAAAAACCTCTTCAGAATCTTGTTCTTCATCTTGTTCTTCAAGCTCGCATTGTTTGATGATATGAGTATGCTTCAACATCTCCCAAACCACCTTATCCACTCTATTGATTAGTTTTTGTGTAAACTTTTTAAGGATGCAAAATCTTGACATATCTATAGGCTGCATGTAGTTTTGTCAAATATTTCCGTTCACAATAATAAAATTCTTGTACTCAAAATTCAAGTTTAATGTGCCTAAAGAAATTACTTTTAAAGGTAGTTGCTAGAGTGGTTACTCTACAATGTCTATGTCTCTACACTTGAATTCAAAAATGGACCTTAATGGAAGCTCAAACTATGCACATACTAGATTAAGATTCAAACCTAAATGGAATTCTTGCTCATAATGCGTACTTGTCACCCATGCTAGATTTCACACTTAGTTTGAACCGTAGAATGCTAGACCTCTAGATAGAACACGAAAGACAAAACAACAAAAGTTGTCAAACATCAATTCCAAAGTTCTATTTAATTCATCCATCCCTCACCATTCATCCATTAGAATTGAAACCTTCATTCATTACACATATGACATATGTGAATGAAAGTCCTTAACGTTAATACACGACATAATTAATCACATGATCTTTATTTAGAATTTCAAATTTATTTGACATTAAAATATATTAAATGCATTATATTAAATTCTCCAAAACATGTCATTTTTCCATTTTTTTAAATCCAAAAATCTAATTTATTCAAATTATCCATAATGTTTCAAAGAGGAAAACTTGTTCAAAATTAAATTAAACACATCTAATGTAGAAAAATGAATTAAATAACATCAAAATTCATGATTATTAAGGAATGCATAGAAATAGTAAAAATTGTACTTGAAAAATCAAATATATTATGTTAATTAATGTTATAAAAGGATTGTAACAACTAGTTACAATGTTAAAAATGTCCTTAAAGACATGCAAAATTTGACAAAATCATTTCAAACTTTTGGAGAAGTCCAATTAATACATATTAAATTTACTCCTTGAAATTTTTTTCATGCGATAATGTTTATCCATATGAAATGTCTCATGATCATGATTTTGTAGGATTGGTTACTCCTAGGGTGGGTTGTTTTACTGTATTCACACCCTTTGATTAAACATTTGTTCATGTAGTAAAGTGGGTAATAATACGCATAGTGATAACACTTGCAACACAAAAAAGATGGAGAGTGAAACATTTAGATTTTAAAACCGTTTATTTAGGAATTGAATTTACTTATCAAGAGGAAGGAATTTTTGTTTCTCAATATAGATACATTCAACACTTGTTGGAACATTTTAGGATGACATACTGGTATATTAGTAAGGTGCCAATGCATGAAGGCACAAAATTGTGCTGTCACATGGAGACAAGAGAAACCAATGAATATGAGTATAGATCATTAGTAGGAATTTACTATGTCTCACCCATTCTCACCCAATCATTAGTTTTGTTGTTGGGTGTGTAAATATGTTCATGACTAATCCACAAGTAAGTCATATGGGTGTACCTAGACATATTTTGAAATATTTGAAGGGTACATCAACTCATGAAATTTTATTTAAGCTTGGAAATACCCATCCACTAACTGGATATGTTGATGTTGATTGGGGAAGAGATGTAAACACATGAGGATCAACAATAAGAATGATCTTTATGTTAGGAGGTTACCCAATAAATTAGATTAGCAAGCTTCAAACTATTGTTGTTCTTTTGACTACAAAGACCTGAATATTGCACCTTGTCAAAAGGTGTGAAGGAAGTAGTATGGTTGAAGAGGCTATTTACTGAGCTCCAAATTGGTGATGATGCACTGACCAAATTATACACAGACAATCAAAGTAGTATGAAACTAGTAAAAAAACCCAGTTTCACATGCCAAAACCAAGACAGTAAACTCTCTCTAAACTAATACTGTGTAAACTAATATGCGGGCACAAGCCCGTGGTGGGCCTCATATTTAATCTAATAGTTCTCCATAAACTGATATTCAATAAATTTTTCCGGTCCCATAGCATTTTATAAACTAAAACATCATACATGTGGCACCAACCCAATGTATTTTGAGAGTACCCAGAGTGCAGCTTTCCACAACCTCACTTTCTGCCAAGATTTCTACCACTCATGTCATATGATCTTCTACATGCTTCTTTGATCCTCCACCAAGCTCCACAAGGTTCC
>Ga0116230_10002055_pt1 | contig 19396 bp, 8 predicted proteins | sample S1TSphfallax_3_FD_88678 | JGI IMG/M metagenome (GOLD analysis project Ga0116230, IMG submission 88678) | Host-associated microbial communities from peat moss isolated from Minnesota, USA - S1T2_Fd - Sphagnum fallax MG | ecosystem: Host-associated > Plants > Peat moss > Unclassified | place: USA... | reverse complement strand
ATGACTTATTAATGTATGTTGTGCCAATGTTGGTCATATTTTTTTCATTGATTTAATATTGATAAGATGTTAAATGTTTTAGTATTATATCAATGTCATTTCAGGACATGTCGTTACAATGTCACTTTAACATCATATCAATGATTGTATCAACATTGAACGTTGAACATATTGTTAAGGTGTTGTAAAAGCACTCATACAAAGAGGGGGCAAGTTTGTGATGGAACTCTTTTCATTTGATGTATTTTCCCTATGGTCAGAATCTATACTCTAAAGATTTTTGATTGGCTAAACTCTAACTCATCTTTAATGTTTGATCTACATATCTATATGGTTTGAACTTATTAACATTTACCAAAATTTGGGTTTGGTTCAAAATTGTTAATAGTAACAATAAGAATTGTGTTGTTGGCTAAGTAAAACCATACTTTAAATGGTCCAAACCATCTTTTCTTGAATTTGTCCAAACGTGTTTTTTCTCCCTTGGGAAACTAGATACCATAATCTCCAAATTGAAACCTCTTCTCTATGTGTTTATGTTGACTCCACAAAAATTTGTTCCATTGATTTTCTCCAACATTATTTTAAACTTTGAATATGTTCTTTTGTAACTTTTCCAACTCTATGATTTTGGTAGTTAATATTATGGATCTTTGTGGTCCCCACTCATAGCCATTAGAAAATATTCTATTGGCATTAAAAGATGCAAACCAAAAACTAACTGTTAAGGTGTGAAACATGTTGCTTCCTTATATGTAGTCCTGTATGAAAACAAAACTAGGGACAAATGTTCATCCCAATCTGTTTTTTTCTCATTGACTAACTTGGTCAAAAGTCTACTAATGACTTTGTTAGTAGATTTTGCTTGTCCATTTCCTTGTGGATAATAGGTAGTTGAACTAACATGCTTCAATAAAAATTATTTTGTTAGATGTCTTATTGTGTCATTAATGAAATGCACAACGTGATTTGTAATTATTGTCAATGGACAACCGAATCTGGTCAAAATATACTCATATAGGACTCTGGTTATAACTACTATAATATTGGTTTTAAATGCCTTTACTTCTACCCACTTAGTTGCATAATCTATAACTATTAAAATATATTTATTTCATGTTAGTCTTCTTACTACTTTAATTGGATTTATAAAATCTAAACCCCATTTCATAAAAGGTTCCTTTGGAAATGTTGTTACCAACTTGGCTAGACTTTTTGTTTTTGGTCATCCAATTTTCTGACAATTGTCACAACTTTTACAAAATTCATGAATATCCTTGAATAAAGTTAGCCACCAATAACCTACATCCAATTTTTTTTTTGTAATAACATCTACAACAAAATGTCTTCTTGCCACTCCTTATGTAGTTCCTTGAGAACAATTTGTACTTATGAGGTGGTCAAACATTTGCACATTTTGTGGTATTATCCCACTTTGTACATTATTCCCTCTTTTACAATAAGGGTTATGCCTTTTTGGCCAACTTCTATTTTTGAACTAAGTTCAAAGTTTTTGGCATTTGACCTACCTATAGATAACTTTTCATTTCTTGCATCCGTATAGATTCTAGAAATAATAGGGATGCACCTACAGTCTAATCTAGGACTCCCAATGGTTTTGAACTATCTAGTAATCTAGATAAAAACATTAACTATCATGTGTGTTTTACCAAACTTGTAGACTACTATGAATTCAAATTCCAAAAATAACAACAACCATATGGCTATCCTTCTATACACATGTGGTTTATTGACCAAGTATACCAAAGCCATGTGGTTTACATAAAAGACAATTTTGTTTCCCAACAAAAAATGTTTGAACTTATGCAAAGCATAAACCATTGCTAAGGCTTCTCTATATGTAGTATATAATTATGTTATGTTTTATATAACAGTTTAGAGGCATATACTATAGGTTATTCATATTTGCCAATTGGGTTTTGTGCCAACATTACACCTATTACCAATAATGATGCATATTTGTGCACATGAAACTCCAACTGCTAATTTGGGGGTATTTAAAATGGGTGCTTCCATGTATTTTTGCTTGATATGATCCCATGTTTTTTGACACTTTGTGGTCTAAATTAAGGGTTTTGTCTTCCTTATTAGCTTTGTGATTGGTGCCACGATAAAGGCAAAGTTCTTGATGAAACATCTATAAAATTGAGCTATACCATTAAAAACATGAATCTATTGTGGGTTTGTAGGTATTGGCATATTTACTATTGCTTAAACCTTTTTAGGATCTAGTATTTTTCCTTCCCTGGAAACTATGAATCCTAAAATCAATCCTAAAAATACCACAAGGGCACATTTCTCTAGGTTAATACTGATTTTATATTCCTTGCATTTTTAAAAACAAGGTATGAGCTTCATCAAATGATTATCCATATCACTATTGACCGTGAAGTCATCTATAAATATCTTCATAAAGTGGTCTAAGTACTTTCTAAAGGCTTTGATGACTACTCTTTAGAAAGTTGGTGGCCCATTTTTAACAATAAATGGCATCATCATCATCCAAATAAAAGCTCCCCAATTTATTACAAAAGTTGTGTTGTATCTATCCTTGAGGGCTATAAAAATCTGATGGTATCTTGAACGTCCATCTAAAAATGAATAGGCTTCATACCCTGCTATAGTGTTAAGTACCTCAATTAAAAAATGGCAAAGGATAAGGATCTTTTTTGGTTGCCTTATTCAGCTTCATGAAATCCACACAAATTTTCATTTTTCCATTCTTCTTTAATTAAGCACTACCACTATAAATGATAACCATGTAGCCTCCTTTACTTGTTGAATGAATCTCGTTGCTAATAGTTTGTCAATATCCTATTTGATAGTTGCAACATAGTTAAGGTTCAATTTATACCTTGTTTGATGTGCTGGTGGGATTGAAGTGTCTAACTCAATTTAATGTTAAACCAACTTTGGAGGTATGCCTTTTAGATCCTTATAAATCAAAGCAAACACATCTTTCAACTCCTTGAGAAACATATGAAGCTTCTCAGTTTTCTCCTTTGTCAATTGTGCATTAACTTTGATATATTGTGGATTTTATTTTGTGCCAAGATTCAACTTAACAAGTTGTTGTTCTTCAATCAAAGTTTAACATGTTATATGAAGATTCTATACATGTATTTTTGTTGGTGTTTCATCCATTTCAATATCATCTTGGGTATGATGATAATGGGTTTCTAAATAAACCTTATCTTCCAATGATATTTTTTTGTCTGACATAAAAGTCTTTTGATTTTGTTGTTGAAGGCTCCACTTTTGTTGTTATTTGATATGTTGTCTGTTGCTATGGTTCATATTCTTCACTGATTATAATTTTTAACACTCCAAAATTAAGTAATGAAACTATTTTATCTGAGATAGTGATTGTGCCAATTGAAAATAACTCTAGTTCTATTTCAAAAATCAAATCTTCCTTTTCACATGTTAGCCCTTCTAGCAAGCCATAACAAACAAGTATTTGGGGTCTTTTGGTTTCTATTCCCAATTTCTTGTGAATTGATATTGTTCTAACTATTCCATTACCTTGAAAAGTAATGACATTATTACCCCGGTCATTTGTACACTTTGCATCTCTGAGCCAAGGTCTTCCCAACAACATGGAATAATTAGATCTACCACATTGTTTTGCAAAACAATAAACGTGGCTACATATGGTACATATGGTATACCATGTATATGAATTTTCAAATTTCTAATGATTCCTAAAGGTCATATTAATTATGATTTGCCATTCTAAGGTGGTATGGAGTTGGTTTTAGCTTGGGTAAACCTAATTTTGTTCTAAGGTTTTCTATTATTATGTTACATTTGCCCCTCCATCTAAAAAACACCTAAGAAATTTTTTAATCAACGAATGGATTTATAACTCATTTATAGTTATAATGGACACATGCAACTAAAAATAGCTTAGTTGCCTAAGACCAATGCCAAAAGACATGACATGGCCATGAAGTTGAAAGTGTAGTCATAAATTTTATGACTAGGTTAAAAAATTTCCTCCATTCCCATGGATGATCTTTAGATGACATGGAACCATAATTTGCAACTACATTTTGCAACCAATAATTCAATATAAATATTCCATAAATTCAATATTATAATTATGGTAATTAGTTATTATAATTACATAATTATAATCTATCGTAGGCTAAACTATAATAGGCAACCTATTTTAGGTTAGGCTAGGGTAGAATAGGCTACCTAGCATAGGCCAAGTAGGTAGATAGGATCCTATTTATTTTGTTGGGGACAAGCATTTTGATTGGCTCATCCCAAATGGCACATGCACTATGATAAAGTGCATACCATGAATATAGTCCATTCTTTCACCTCTTTATATACTTTACAAGTTTGAAGTTGTAGACAAAGGATATGGGATAAATTCTAATGGAAGGGAAACACTACAACACTACAACATTATCACATCCTTTATCCCATACAAAAACATTATCATATATCCACACAATAATTTATTCATTTTTTTCAAAACTATTTACTACCAATCCTACTTATTACCTACTACCTACAAACTAATCTATCATATTAATTAATTAATTAATATAAAAACACTATGACATATCCACACAATAAAATACATGTTACTTAACTAATCTACTTACTACCTACTACCTATCCTACTTATTAATTAAGTATAATATTACCTAGGCTACATACCTACTATCTATTACCTAGCCTACATTTAATAAATTAATTACCTGACAACGTAATTTTGTATTATTTTAGTTTCAAAATAATATATGCACGTGATAAAATATTTACAATTTAACCTACTTACTACTTATAACTAGTATTTATCCTACTTATCACGTACTACCTAAGCTACATACTTATTTTCTATTGCCTAGCCTACCTAATAAATGAATTACTTAGCTTACATTTAATAAACTAATTGTTTAACATAGCTAATTAACTAATCAACTAATACAAAACACTACAACATATCCACAAAATAAAATACATGTTGCTTAACTTATAACCTACCTACCTACTAAGTCTACTAGTGCCTATCCAACTTATTACATATTATTTAGGTTACATACCTACTATCTACTACCTAGGCTACCTAATAAATGAATTACCTAGCCTACATTTCATAAATTATTTTGTAACATAGTTAATTAATCAATCAATTAACACAAAAAAATTATGACATATCCACAAAATAATATACCTCTTGCTTAACTTACATGACTACGTATTAGTACTTATCTAGCCTATCTAATTAATTGATTAAGTACTTGATCTAACTAATTAATTTATTAATATGAAAACATGATCACATATTCACACCAAAAATAAATTCACCTACCTATTACCTATCTTATTTACTATTTATTACCCAATTTATTAATTAGTGACCTAGCCTAGCAACTACCTACCTAGCTTACCTAACCTAATTAGGTCTAACCTTCATAATTTAACGACCTATTAACTACACTTAATAAATAAGCCTTCCACTACCTATAGATAACTTAGGCCAATTAATTAAATATGTAAGCTAGGCTAGGCTACCAATGTACATAGGCCTACTTAGTTTAGCATAAACTATTAAGCTTGCCTAACTTAATTTACCATTGGGTTATAATAGCCTTTTCTAGCAACCTTAGCTATTAAATATTATATCATGGAAGACCCATGGATAATTGAAGATAAGACCCATGGATGGGTGCATTGAAGCCATAATAGTCCAATTGAAATAACAAAGATTGCCGTGTGTGGTTTACATTTTTTTATACATGTGGTAGAGTATACTATTGTAGTTGCAAAAACAATTACATTATCATCCATTGATGGATGTAATCAAAATTATATGACATTGTTCACTTTTTGTTTACATTTTCAATGAAAACCATATTAGTTGTAAGTTGTAGTCTCATCTACAACTAGAATTTGCTTCAACCTTTCTTGTAGTTACATATGCAATTACAACAAGTTGCAACTACTGGGACATGTAGGAGTAACACATTGCTAGTCGTAATATAAGTTGGTCTAGACATTAGTCGCATAATAGTTGCAAAAATATGGTTAGAATGGACAACATTTCTTTTAGTGAAAACATCATCAACAATGTTCTTCCCAACTTGTACTTGGATAATTAGCATTTGGTTATCTACCTCTATAGTTGCAATGTCTATTTCAAAATGTGTTTCAACCAATGTGTTACGCTAGGTTATAATATCACTTTACTAGCTATATAGGGTTTCTAGCTTTAATTTTTGCCACATATACTTCTTAAGATCTAGTGTTATTTTTAGTAGTTAACTAACCTCAAGGTATAGGTAGTTTTTAGCATATGGTTAATGATATCTTGGAATATCTGTTCCATAGACATAATTCTACTGTTAGGAATAACAAAAAAAAATTGTCGTATAATTGGTTTTGTGGACACCTCAACCTTTAGTAATCATGCCCAACTTACATTCCATTGTGGTTTCTCCTTTTGAGTTAGATTCTCTGGTGGGTCTTTTGCTTACATCTCCTATATAGTTTTAACAAAACATTGTTGTGGTTTTTGCTCCTCTTCCTAGTCAATAGCAAACTTCTTAATTGGCTCTCTATCCTTAAAAAACATGTTCTTTAGTAACCTTACTCCTAGTGATGGCCATATTGTAACTAAAGGAATTGTAACCTTTGGCTCTACCACAACTTGTTTGTCTATAGTCTTCACTCCTTTGTTCTTAAACATAATTTGCATATCATTATACTTAGGACAATCAATGTTCTTATGTCCAATGTCACCACAAATATGATAGGAATACCTCACAAGTCTCTATACTTTGATATGTTGAGTAGTAACCTCAAAAACTACATGAACAAAGTCTTATTTTCTTTTGACTCTACATCTTCAACATTATGATTTGTCCTATGACAATTTGTACAATACATTCTTGTTTTTTCTATAACTATTTAAGATTTTTAAGCTAATATTGTCCTACTACTCTATGGTATTAACAAATTGCTTATAGCCTCTACTTCAAAAATTCCTTCTTAAAAAACCAAAGTTGTTTCCTTAGGTTGTTGTAGGGTTTCTCTCTTCATGCTTCTTGTTGTTACATGCATATATGGTTGTAATCCAAATTTGAAAATAGTAGTTAGGAAATTATCTATTGTATTGTGGTGAAGACTATTGGCTAATTTCAATAATATATCATAATAGACTTCCATTCTTTCATTATTCTCGTGCTTCATGTTCTTTAATTGTAGGTAAACTTACTCATCATTTTGAACTTTTCTATGTTTTTTACAAAAAATTAACATCAATTATGCAAGAGTACAATCTAGGTAATTTCCCATGTAATTGTTACACCAGTTAAACATTGTATCTTTGAGGGTAAAATTAAACAATTTAACAATTTTTGCATTGTTTGTTTCACTATTTGTTTTAATGGTAGCTTTAAAAACTTTGACATGAACATTTGGGTTAGAATCCTTCACATACTTAGGATAGTTAAATGGCCAGTGATAAGGCATGTTTGGTGGTAATGGTGGTCTACCTAGATTCATCATTAGCAATCCAAAATATCTTGAAGGTCGTGGAGGTCCTAGTGGTCCCAATGGGTCTAACCCTCCTCCTATTGGATCTAATGGTTGTCTAGCAAAAATCTTATCCACCTTTTTGGGCACCTATATATGCACACTAACAAGTTGTGTTTCTGTTGGAGTATAGGGTTTGGACCTCATATTAACAACAATATGGGCTAGTGCTATTACAAATGGAGTTTTAGTAATTGTAACCATATTGAGGCATTGCCACATAATATAATGGTACAAATGTTATTAGTTCCATTCTTAAATTGGAAGTTCATGGATAAGTAACTCCAACATTGTTGTGATATTTGGTGCAGGAGTTGTAGAAACAAGTACTACATTTGTCAGAGTATAAGCTTTCATTTTTGTTTTATTAATTCTCCATATTTATTTTCTAAGTTTATTTGGAATTTTGACCCTTTCATGGTACAATTCTTTTGGCTCATTATATCCATGTTTTTCTGCTCTTGAAGGTTTTAGATTCAAATTTTGGAAATGTTTAGCAAATCCTTGCCTCACATTATCTTCAATAAATGGAAATTCATTGATGTAATGTCTAATCTAATGACGTACATGCATCGTGAAACTTTATTCACACTATGAATTCTTTTGCTCCAATCCATTGAGACTCTTCTAACAATGTTTCCACTTTGTTGATCAAGTATGGGTTTAGTATACCTTCTTACTCTGACAACCACGAATACACCTTGTGCTACTATTGGTTCTACTTTTGGTAAGATTACAATTTCTTGTCTAGTTACAAGTACTAACTCAACTCCTCTGGACATTCTGATGCCTTGAATTGGGGCTTCTTGTTTAACCACATAATGAATTGGAGGTTCAAAATTGAACTCTTTACTCAAACTTTTCAATTTCATGGTCCTTTTGATAATAAAGAGGTGAAGCAAATTTGTACCTTGGTACCACTTCCTCCCTTTTTGACTTGTTGAATCTTTGTTCGTTTTCATGAATCAGATCATCAAAGTCATGTTTATGCATCAGACCTACTAATTTCAATGCAACTTTCTATCATGGTTTAGGTTCTTGACTCCTTCGTTTAAACGCAACTTGTGGGTCTACATTTTCAATCTAATAGTCTTTTCTTCGAGAATTTTGTTGTAAAAAATTGGTGCACTTCTGTGTTTCATTAGTTTGCACTTCACGAGGAATTATTGGTGCTTCCTAAAGCATTCTATGGTCTACATGTTTATCTTCTATCCACAAATGTCTTTATTCTGTTTGAAAAACTCTTCTAGGTGTTACAAATTGTTGATCCTTTTAATTTGCTATGAATGGCAGTGCCATTTTCCATTTGTTCATGTAGTATAACTTGATCTAATTGTCTTTAAAAACTTTTAGTTACAATTATATTTTCCATTTCTCCACATTCTAATTCAAATTTGAACAAACTTCTACATTATAACAAAATCATCATAGTTAGTTACTTTGTTTAGATATGCTTCCTGAACAAAAACTTATGATCAAAATTTGAACAAAAATGCAAAAAATGAAACTAAAGTTACTATCTATAGAAACAAAAATTTCAACAACAAGACATAAACAACATTCTGAATTTAGGCCTTGGGATGGTTGCCAAATGGTAAATACATAATCTTTAATCCAATATTCTAATCTAAATTTGGAGTAAAACATGTCATAAAACTAGTACTAATAAAATTTGTTCATTTAGATCTATTCATATCTAGTTTCAAAATTAAAATCTAGTAATGAAAGTATGTTACCAAACATCAAAACAACAATTATGGCTATGGATGTGAAGCTTGTCCAAAAATCCAAATGCTCTTCTCTCATATTCCATTAAAACTCAATGTTATACAATGATACCATCTCTTCCTCTTTTCCAAATATATTCATAAAAAAAGATAATCCTATGTTCTATTCAAATTCAAACAATGATAAAAAACTATGCAATTTAGTTAGTAATTCCTAAAATAGTAACTAACTAAGTAGAAATATACTAACTAGCTATTACCACTAGTGACTACTCCCTTGACAATTAGTCTCAAACAACAAAAAGTTTTGGATGAAAAAAAATCAACGAAATACACCTTCATATTTTAACTAGCCATATATGTATTGTTGCTTGTGGCTATGATGTGACAAGTGATGTGTTACCATGTGTCCCAACTTTTAATAATTTCAAATATTTTTATTATAATTTTGAAATGATTTAAGACATTTAGCTTTTATGCTTGGATGATTTTAGATTGTGACACATGGTGCAATAAAAAATTGCCATGTGGCATATTAATTGAATTTATCCAAAATAAATTTAAGTAAATATTTAAGTATGTAGGTCAAATTAGGTATGTAGGTAGGTAGATATTTATTTACCTACCTATATGGTAGATAAGTAAGTAAGTAGGATCTACATACCCATCTACTTAAGTTAGACACTTATCTAGGTAGGACCTACTTACCTACCTAGACTAAATACTTACTTAGGTAGGTAGGTAGGTTAAGGAAGTAGGTAAGTTAAGCATAGATAGGTGAATATTTATATTTTATTTTGGGTTAGGCCTCATTTCATATGTTCATGTTTTTTAATATGAAAATGTAAAACAAAACACCTTGTTTATATACTTTTCAAAATGAGAATGAAAGACAAAACATATGAATAAACTTTTTAGTTGCAAATAGTTTGTAACCAAAAATGTTTAGCCACAAACTCCTTGCAATTAAAAGTTTATCCCATATTTCTATTCTCATTTCAATTTTTGTAAATTATATAATAAATTAGATAAGTAATTAATTAATTAGCTAACTAGTTAACTAACTATTTATTTATCGTAATAATCATCAAAAAATGTTAATTTCATAATTATATAACTAAAAAATTAATGATATCATTATTTATTAATAAATAATATAAAATATATTAGTAAGATAACTTTTAACAAATATTAACCATATTGAAATTAAATTAACTAACAATTAATTAATATTGAAATAGATAATTAATTATTAATAAGAATATAAATAAATAAATAAATAATTGACTAATTAATATTTATCAACCATAAATCATAAATATTAAGTAGTAATTTTCCAAAATCTAATAATATAATTAGGAACTAGGTTAGGCTAACTGCTTTATTATTTTTATCCCCATTATTTATCATTTTAATAAATAATAATATATAAATTTTTTTTGACAATAGTAATAACATTAATTGAATTATTATTGTAGCTAGTTGGTAACCCAAGGCGAGTTATTTTATTTAGTTCATATTTTTCACTTGTTATCGGTATTTATGAACTATTATTATTATAAATATATAATAAGTTTTATCTCTAATATTTTTTTAAAAAATAAATATTTATTTCCTTTGAAAATGATTTCTACATTTATATGATAATTTACTGGATTTCCTTACTAATAATAATAACAAAAACAACAACAACAACAACAACAACAACAATAATATATTATATTTAAATAATATATTATAATCATCGACTTATTAATATTTACTAACTATTATTTATAAGTAATAAATATTATAATTGAAAAAAAAATTTAAGTATTTGAGTAAGTATTATAATGTAGCAATATTTTATAATTGAATACTTATAACAATGATAATAATGTAACTTGTAAATAACCTAGGTTAACTATTTTGTTAATAATATTTATATTGTTATGTAAATTTTTTTAGATTTTGTAAAATGATCAAAATAAATATTTAATAATATTATTAATAAAATAATTTCCATATGCATAATATTTTTGGTTTCAGTATATATGTATATTCTATCATATTGATATCATCATCATCATCATTATGTAATAAAATATTATTATTTCTTAGTTTTAATCAAAGATAATATTAAAATTTTAAAATATTATTATAAGGTAATCAATATAATAATAATAATAATATAAAAAAATTCATTTGGAATAAATTCAATAAATATAACAAGATAATTTGGATAAATTTCTAATATGGTTGTAATATATTTAGTAAATATTTTACATAGAACTTTCAGAATATACGCCTAGTGTATCTATAATATTGAAGCCATTTAATGTTAATAATAATCCTTGAAAACAAAAAATACACCTTTGCATACTCATGGGTTGTGGTTAAATTGGTCACATGTTTGCAATTAATGGGACATAAGTTGGGTTTTTAAACTGAAAACCAAATTAAATGTTTTTTCACATAGAAGGATGAAAACCACAATAGTTGTAAACTAATTGTAATATAATCGCAAATATGACCAACACAAGAAATAGTTGCAAAAATGTCCAAAGGTTGCAAATGACTAATAATCACATGTAGTCACAAATAGAATGATTACATTTTTGCCAATTTATACTAATGTGAACTATCGGATTTTTTATGTAATATAATGGGGAACATAAGATAGGATCCGTTTCTTATATTTAAACAAGCAAAAAAACTATAATAAGTTTTTGTCAAACTAGTTTGACAAAATTCATAAACTTTTATCATAAACAAATTTGAAGCAAATACAAGTAGAAAGACCTCACCCAACAAGAAAATACTTGTAGCATATGAAGAAAAACTCAACTAGTAAAAACTTCACATACAAAAGTATGACAAAAAATCATTTACTTCAAAACACCCCATGTACAATCCTCAGAGGTGAACAACCTTAAGTACCTTCAAGAAAACTATTCTAAAATGGTGGAATAGACATTTAACCTGATCCCCAAAAATTTGGTTTAAAAATTAACCTTTGAATTCAGTAAGTAAATCTAATTAACTATGAAATTCGATAAGGAGTTTTAGTAAGAATAATTTGGTAACTTGTTTCAATAATCAAAATTCGATAACTAGTTTTGTACCTAATGGAAAATCTGATAATTCGTTTTGGTAAAATTCTAATAACATGTTTTAGTACCTTCAACAACCATCATGGCTAATAAGGCTACCATACCCTACCTATTCTATGTTCCTTGGAAGGCCATGGTTATGGGACACTAAGGTTATCTACAATTGGGGGATGAATATGATTACCATTGAACGTGAAAATTGTTTCAATTTCAAAATTCCCTAGTGGTAATGTCAAAATGCCATAGGTGGTAATCAATTACAATTTTGTGGGAATAATGGATGAAGAATAAGTATTGCTAAGGTGAAAGCACACTATGGGGACCCCCTTTGGGACACTTTTGGGTCTAGTTTTATAGTACATATAGTACAATTATTCCAAAAGTATGATACACTTAATTTTGGGTATTAATTTTGGTTTTTGGGCCTAACAATTTTATTTTTACAAAACTAATGTTATGTAATATTATTTTGATAATAATAATATTTCTCATTATCTATATTGAAAAATCCATGAATATACTTATAATATCCATTAATATAATAAGATTGTTGTTTTTTTTTATTACATTGATTTTAAGGCTTCATTAGTCGTTAAAATATTCAAATTTAATGAAATTTAAAAAATGGTCCATCTAGCTATGTTCGCCATCTTCCATTTATTTGTTAAATTTTTTATTTACCACACATTTATTGCATCTTTATTTTTTTAAATCATTTTAAAAGATGAATTTAAAAAAATTGGTTACATGGTATTCAAACATGGTTCAAACTATATGAAATGATATGGTTCAATATACCTTCAACTTTTATAAAGATTAAAATTAATTTATTTTAGGAATATGTTTGTGTTTTTGAATACATAATTATTTCCACAAATATATTAGTTTCTTTTTTAATATCTTGCCTAGGTTATATTCTAACATAATATGCAAAAATATTGTGAAATTCTTTCAAAAGTTTGAGGTGGGATACATTCGAACATGCACACCCCAAAAGGAGTCACTATAATGTGTTTTCACTTGCTAGCTTTTGAACCTAATATGTTCTCCATAGGGGTAATCACCTTACCAAATCAACTTGTTGTTGAACCTTAAATCCAATTCAAACACAAGGTGGGCATGGTGGTAATAGATGAAATTCCAACACAAGAGAAGGTAAGGGGGCTACATATTGGAAAATGACTTGACTTCAAGATGTGCAAATTCAAAAGCTTAATATGGGGATAGTGGAAGAGCCCAAGTACTTGAAAATCAATGTTGACTTGAAGCAAGCAATAGTTATCACCACTAAAAAATTATTACCTGAGTTTGCGTAAAATTACATGGAGGTGTGCAATATTCCTTTTCACATTGCTGAATATCGAATTGAATTGGACACCATAGTACCACATGTTCATTAAGCAAGGTATCATATGAACATTAATCATGCAATAATAATCAAGCAAGATTTAAATAAGTTGTTAGCAATAAAAGTTCATTGAATTAATAGATTAAGCCACATTTTTGTCACCCATAATGGTCATGCCATAGAAGAATAGGAAGTTGTAGATATGCATGGATTTCTGGAAGTTCAACATTGCCACAAAGAAGGATCCATACCTTTACCATTCATGGATGAGGTTTTGGACAAGGTAGCCAACCATGAAATTGGCCCCTTTATGGATGAAATTTTAAGGTACCATTAAGTCAAGATAGTTTTGGAAGACCATGCCAATACAAGACAACATTCATTATTGACTAAGGTGCTTTCATGTGGGTTGTCATGTTGTTCAACCTAAAAAATGCCCCACCAACAAGTAGTAAGCAAGGCCTTCTGGGAATACTTGGATGTGTTCATGAAACGTGTTTTGGAGAATTTTATTGTCTTTAACTATATGGACACACAAGTTCCTAAACTTTGATTATGGTTTGAAAGTGTCAAGAATTTAACATTAACCTTAACCTTGAGAAATGTTTTTTGTGTTTTCAGGCATCATTATAAGGTTTTCAGTGTTTCAAGAGGGTAACTTATTTAACCCAATTGTTTTGAAGCCATTGTCAATATGTCAATTCCCATCAATCTCCATGACATCCAAGTTTTTAATGGTCTAACCTAGTTTTACTATTGTTTTGTGAAGAACCTTCATCATGGTGCCAATCAGAAAATTGATGCAAAAGTCATAAGCTTTCATATGGACACCAAAATTCCAAGAGGCTTGGGAGATGATGAAACAAAAATATATGGAAACACCCATCCTCATCGCACCACATTGGGACAAGGAATTCCATGTGCATATTGACATTTCCAATGCGGCAATAGGAGCTATGTTAACCCAAAACATTAACAATAGGTGTGATCAACTTATCACATATGATCATGGCTCCTCGATAATGCAAATTGTAAATATACAAGTACAAAGTAGAAAACATTGGCAATGGTTTAGATGTTTCACAAATTCCAACATTACCTTTTTGATAATTAGTTTTTCTTTCATGTGAATCACATGGCGTTGACTTACCTTGTCAATAAATTGCAATTGTCGAGTCATATTCCAAAAATCTACAAACCTAAAACAACACACTTAATGGTGGATGCCTTGTCAAGCTTGCCCCATTGAGTGAAATTGCAAGGAACTTTGGACTAGATAGTAATTACCCCTATGTTCACCTTGATTAAGTTATGAAAATGCACTATTTTTTGGGTTTTGAGATTTTTCCATGTTGGATGACATTTTATACCATCTTAAGCAAGATTATATTTTGCATTGCTACTTAGAACTTGAGGTGATAATTATCATCCTGAGTGAATTGCACAATGGGGTGAGGAGTGGTCATTTTTTTATAGATATCATAATTTGGATACTTTTGGATTCTAGATATTGGTGGTTTACAATTCACAAAGATGTTTTGCATTTTTGCAAATCTTGTGATAATTGCCAAAAGATGAATAATTTGACCTGCACTAACATGGCCAAATTGATTACAATGTTATTGGAGGACCCATTCATGAAATGGGGTCTTAATTTCAATAACCCCATTAATTCACTAAGTGACATATTGGCAACAAATACATTTTAGTGGCCATGAATTATGTTACTAAGCATGTGGAAGTTAAGTCATTTCAAATTAATATGGAAAAAATTACTACGAAGTTTTTATATGAATATATTTAAACCAAATTTGGGTGCCCACTTACCTTTATTATGGCCTAAGGTGTATGTGAGGCGACTTTCTGTCCTTTTATTCTTGGTTTTATGAAGTGACTATACTCAAAAGTACATATGCTATTGATGAAGGAAACATATGCAAAATGTATTTCTAAATGTTATGTTGCGTTTATAGTTGAAACCAAATAATTTGCCCCTTATACATCATTTACGATTTAGAATTGATAGATATATCTTCCAAGCTCAAACATTCCAAATCTTAGAATTTTATGCTAGATTGTCATTCATTCAAACCAACTTTTAAGGATTCAACACCATGTTCAATTTGGTTGTAGACCATTGGTCATTTAAAATATTATTCTTGTCACTTATGTTATCCAAATCTAGCTTCCCTTAGCTAATTAGAAAGTTAATTATAAGGTGCATATGCCTACCAAATTCCAAGTTCTGCACTTAAACTAGTAAGAAGTTATGCTACTAAACCTGAAAGGGTTTTATGAAGGGAGAAAGTTCAACTTGGCTACAGACCTCCAATCACTTAAAATATGATTCCTATCACCTATGTTGTTCAAATTTAGCTTGCCTCAGCTCCTTAAAAAGCTAGCTAGAAGGCGCATTTACTTACCAAATTGCAAGCTCTACACCTCAATTAGTAAAAAGTTATGCAACTAAACCTAAAAGGGTTTATGAAATTCCTCTAAAATTTCAAGCTCCCAACCTTATTCCTATTCACTTCCATTTTTCCAAAAATATTACAAACATCCAATCCACTTTCCTTCTTTCCACCATTTACTAAAACTAATAATTATTCTCCTCCCAAAAAGGTTATAGGAATAAGTATTATCAAGATTCAAATAAAGAATTGTGTCCGGAAAAGAGAGCTTTAAATGATTCAAATTTGTTTTTTAAAGAGAAGGAGAAGGAAGGAGGTGAAGGAAAATCCCAACTTGGTGGCCAATGGAAGGAGAAGGAAAAACACCTTTCCACCTTTTTTCACGTTCCCCCCAACAAATTTGATTTAAACCTTCATTTTTTGTTTTGATTTTAAGGTTTTATTTTATCATGGTTTTAAGTCGTTACTTACGCATTTCTTTCCTTTTCCTTGACCTATAAATTACAACCACGCATCTCAATATAACAAGTCCTTCACACATTCATTGTCGATTTGATTTTGATTAAATATCTCTTTTCCTTTCCTTGAAATTATGGCGTCGCGTGTGGCTATGTCTTACGGGCCTTAAGCTGCACAAATGAATGAAGATCCAGCTCCAAAGTCAACTCTAGATTTAACATTAATTCAACATCTTTATCATGAAGATTTCGAACCACGAAAGTTGTGCGTTTGTTTTGAAGTTGATCCCACTTCGAGTTTAATATTATCGCATTTCTCCAAACTCTCACACCTTAGTGATTTTGTTGCAACTTAGCCATGCTTTTGATGATGAACCTGAAACTGTCTATGAAATGTTGTTACGAGATTGAAAACACCTCTATCTTTGCATGATCTTTCATTTTTGGTGTTAAACATGGTTGTTGGTTGCACGGTTTAATTTGTTAACTATTTCCTAATAACAAAGTGGACTACCTAATTCGCACCATTTGACACATCCTATATTTCTTACAATTATGAACTATCACTGTGGCATAGCCCATGACTCAACATGTAATTGCAACTCTTCATTGAACTTTTTCATAATTTAAATAAATGTTTCATTCATTATGAAACTCATGTTGCCATTGCTACCCTATCACATTATTTATTTAATCGTTAAGTTGTCTCGAATTAATCTTATGTTCATAAGGTTTGAAAATTATTTTATTTCTATTGGACTTTTCATTGACACCCTTTTAACTACTTCATGAATTTCAAACATCCTTGTTATTCACTAAATACTATAACAAGACCAATGTTTTGTTGAACACCACGAATTTTGGTGTTTGTTTCTACTTTCAACCCTTTAGAGATTTCTCACCCCTAATTATGCAACCAAGGTTTTAAAACTATGGTTACTAGCTTTTTGTTGAAGAAAAAAATTAACCCAACGCCTTATTCACCAATATCAAATTTCAAAAAAAAAATCCCCCACACAACCATGCGCATTCATCATTATTTATGAAGTTGTTAAGAACCCCTTAATAACGTTACCACACTCAAATATCCTTGATGCAACTCTTAAAAATTGAGACTATCACACATAGTTGTGTTAGTATGGTTCACAATGTTCATTTCATTAATGACACAATTAGTTCTTTAGTGGACAATTTTTTGTTTTGGCATACTATGTCCATTACCTATTACCCATAAGGTAATGGACAAATTGAGTTTACTAACAAGGTAATTGGCAACATGCTTACTAAATGGTTGGGAGGTACATGTTAACGGGTGAGAATATTATTTGTTTTTGAATAAATTTGTATTTGTTTTGTGTTAATAATAGTTTTGATAATTTTTTTCGTTGAAAAACTATTTCACATGAAGGATTAAAAAAAATATTAATATGGAAAGTAATTTTACTTATAAAGGAAATTATATTTTTGATTATTGGAAGGATAATTGTTTCAACACATTTACATTTAGATAAGTGGAAGAAATGTTTCAAATGTTGATACTCAACTTTAATGTCAAAATTGAAATAATGTAAAACCTAGAGTGAATAATTGTTATACTAAAAATGCATTCAATCCACCAAAAATTCTTCCTAACAATGAAGGTTTTTACAGGAACACTATCGCAACCCTAGCCTTGTGTCGCAACCCTAGCTTTGGGCTCGTGACCAAGGCAAAAGGGGTTGCAAGGGTGCGGGCCAAGGGGAAGCCCGGTAATCACATCAGAGACTCCCGGGAGTGTAGGAGAGTGTGAAGGAGTGAGCCATCACACTCCCAAAGCAACTCCCACTTTGGGAGATGGAGTCCCGGTGGACTCCCGAAACTTCAGAGATCGATTTGAGGGGTCAAAACTCAATGGCTTGTGGCGTTCTTTATATTATTGGAAAGCTCTTAGAACGTAAATGTCTAAAATGGGCTCGCATTGCTCATTTGGACATCTGAAACACAAGTTATGGCCAAAAGAAGGGCCGGGAGTCAAATTGCCAATTTGATTCCCGACCAGAAAAAGTTGGGAATCGACCCAATTTACTTAGCTGCAGACAACGTGCAACATACCGTTGGAAAGCTATCGATGAGAGCTACAACTTTGCTTTAGACTACACCTCGATTCAAGGTCTGCTCGCAAAGTTATGGGGCTCTAAAGTCGTAAGAGTCTAAGCTGGCGCAATTTCGGGACTCCCACTCAGGAGTCCCGAGAGAGAAAATCCATTTGGATGTAGGCCCCATGGAGAGGTCCAAAGTATACTATAAGGGGGGAAGGTGGTGGCTTCCCCCAAGTCTGGGCCGTGGTGAGTCTTGTGTGTTCGTGTTGCCTGTGGTTCGTCCTAACACCAAAGGCGCTTCAACTATGCACTAACCACTTAGTGTGGGTTGTGTGCAGGCCTGTGTGAGTGAGTGAAGCTTGTCAACTCTTCCTAGTCCCATCCCGGAGCTCCAACATGCCCCTCTACCCCTCAAAGTGCTGTGAGCTAAGGAGTGTGCCCCGACTCTTCCCCCTTTTGCTGTCTTGTACTTGGACTCACTTTTGAATCCTTCAAGGAGTTGGGAGTGCGTTAGACTGCCCTTGTCCATGGAGTGTGATTGAAATTAAGTTGGTCATGGGACAAGTGCCAATTGAATTTTGGTCATTCTTTAAGTAGGTAGCAACCAAATTTTGGTCACGTTGAAATGGTGGGAAGTCCTATTGCAATTAGTTTAAACTTTTGTAGTTATTTTTAAAAATAAAATTAGTGAAGGTTTATTTGTT
>Ga0116230_10002051_pt1 | contig 19411 bp, 18 predicted proteins | sample S1TSphfallax_3_FD_88678 | JGI IMG/M metagenome (GOLD analysis project Ga0116230, IMG submission 88678) | Host-associated microbial communities from peat moss isolated from Minnesota, USA - S1T2_Fd - Sphagnum fallax MG | ecosystem: Host-associated > Plants > Peat moss > Unclassified | place... | reverse complement strand
GTCGTGCAGATCGTGATAATTCTGGGCTGTGAAGACCATGTCGAGGGGTTCCGGAGCGGCGGGGGCCTCCGCGGGCTCTATGAGCACCTCATCAGCCGGATGGGCGGCCGCATAGGCCTTCAGACCCTCGATGGCCGCCGCCGCCCGGGGGATTTTGGCGAGCTCGGCGGGGAACACTGAGTAGACCTTGCCGGTGGGGCCGACGACGTCGACGAACAAGCGCGTGAAGTAGCCGCCCCCTGGAACCAGATCCATCACCCGATCGCCCGGTTTGACGCCTGTGAAGACCAGTGTCTCGCCGGCCTTGCGGTTAGCGTCGCGCTGCACGTCGGCGGGCGGGCGGGTAGGATCGGCCAGGGCGGCGGCGACGGGGGGCGGCAGGACATCCGCCGCAGCGGCGCCCGACGCCAGGGCGCAGGCCCCCAGAAGGGCCGTCGACAGGAGAAGAACGGACGACGTTGGACGCATGGCGGTCATGGCGGGCTTCCTCCAGTATGGTCGACCGGCCTTGGGCGGCCGGCGGCTTGTGGGCGGCTCTGAGCCGCATAAGGGATCATGGGCGGCTTCAGCGGGGACCGCGACGGTATGCGTGGCGGCGAGACCCATCCTGTCCTTGGAGCGCCATAGAACATACGACCAGGGCGAAATTGCAAGGCGGCTCGCCAGGGTCGCGGCTGCTTTGCTATGAAGCGAGAAACCAGAGGAAAGCACCCATGACCTTCGCCGCCTTCGCAGCAGGCCTATCAACCCTTCTCGCCGGCTCCGCCCTCGCCGCGGCCCTCGCGCCGCAGACGGCCCGTGCGGCCGTTGCAGATTGCGCGAGCTTGAAGACCCTCTCCCTGCCCGCCGCGACCGTCGAAGACGCCGCTGTCCTGCCCCAGTTTCCCCTCCAGGCGGACGTGGATCCCAAGGGGCCGCCGCCGGTGAAGCAGCCCTTCTGCAGGGTTCGTATCACCGCCAGACCCACACGCGACAGCGACATCAAGATCGAACTTTGGATCCCTGAGACCGGCGCCTGGAACGGCCGCTTTCTCCAGGTCGGCAACGGCGGCTTCGCCGGCGAAATCCCCTATCGCTCGCTGATGGCGGGGCTGGCGAAGGGCTACGCCACGGCCGGAACCGACGACGGCCATGAGCATCCCAAGGACGGCGACTCGACCGACGCCGCCTGGGCCGTGGGCCACCCGGAGAAGATCGTGGATTTCGGCTACCGGGCCCTGAAGGAGACAACCGACCTCTCCAAGACCGTGCTCGCCGCTTACGTGGGCGCTCCCAAATTCTCTTACTTCAATGGCTGCTCCGATGGAGGGCGTGAGGCGCTCATGGAGGTCCAGCGCTATCCCGCCGACTTCGACGGCGTGGTCGCCGGCGATCCGGCCAACGATTGGACCCATCTTCAGGGTTTCGGCGTCCAGGGGGTGCAGACGCTCCTGCGCCTCAAGGACGGCTTCCTAACCCACGCCAAACTTGCGGCCCTGCAGGCGGCCGCGGTCCGCCAGTGCGGCGATGAAGACGGCGTCGTGGAAAATCCCCTGGTTTGCCATTTCGACCCGGGCGTCATCGCCTGCCGAAGCGCGGAGACGGACAGCTGTCTGACCAAGGACCAGCTCATCGTGGCGAGGGCCATTTACGGCGGACGACGTGACAAGAGCGGACGCCTGGCGTTCCCGGGGCTTGAGCCGGGCGGCGAGGGGGAGAAGAACGGGTGGGGGCGCTGGGTGATCGGGGATGAGCCCAGCGGCGGCGACGCGTCGCTGGCGCTTAAGTTCAACTCCAACTTCTTCGGCAACCTGGTCTATCAGGACCCAAAATACGACATCATGCGCTTCAACTACGAGCGGGACATGCCCGCCGTCGACGCCCGCTTCGCGCGGATCCTCAACAGCGTCGATCCGGACCTCTCCGCGTTCAAGGCTCACGGCGGCAAGCTTATCCAATATCATGGTTGGGCCGACCCCGCCATTCCGGCCCGGACCTCCATCGATTACTTCGAGGCGGTGCAGTCCAAGATGGGCGACACGCAGGCCTTCTACCGGCTGTTCATGGTCCCGGGGATGCTGCATTGCGGCGGCGGACCTGGCGCGACGGCCTTCGACATGCAGGCGGCTATCTCCGCCTGGGTGGAGGCGGGCGCGGCGCCCGCTCGCGTTGTGGCCGCCAAGTTCGTCGACGGAGATCCCTCCAAGGGGGTCTTGCGCACCCGCGTGCTGTGCCCCTTTCCTCAGACCGCCGTCTATGACGGCAAGGGAGATCGGGCGAAGGCGTCAAGCTTCGTCTGCACGGCTCCGGCTTCCATGCGCTGAAGATTTTCCACGCCCCCAAGGAGCGGCGGGCTGGACACGCAGCCCGCCATCCTTAGAGGTTGCCCTCAAAATCCAGCACCGATCCAGGGAAACGCCATGTCCGTCATCAACGCCGTCGCCGAACTGACCCAGGAGGGGTCCGTCGCGATCCTCACCTTGAACTCTCCGCCCGTAAACGCCCTGTCGGCCGCCGTGCGCGACGGCATCCACGAGGGCGTCAAGGCGGCCATAGCCGATCCGGCGGTCAAGGCTGTGGTCCTGATCTGTGCGGGCCGCACCTTCATCGCCGGGGCCGACATCACCGAGTTCGGCGGCGCCGCTAAGGGCGCAAGCCTCTTCGAGGTTCAGGCGATGATCGAGGACAGCGCCAAGCCTGTGATCGCCGCCATCCATGGGACCGCCCTCGGCGGCGGCCTGGAGGTGGCTCTGACCTGCCATTACCGCGTTGCGGTCCCCTCCGCGCGGTGCGGTCTTCCTGAGGTCAATCTTGGGCTTCTGCCCGGCGCCGGCGGCACTCAGAGGCTTCCGCGCATCGTCGGGCCGGCCAAGGCTCTGGAAATGGTCACCTCCGGTCAGCACGTCCCGGCGGCCGAATGCCTCGCCATGGGGCTTGTGGATGAGCTCGCCCCCGAAGACGGCCTTTTGCCGGCGGCCGTCGCCTTCGCCGAGAAGGTGGTCTCCGAAGGGCGTCCCCTGAAGAAGGTCCGCGACCTTAATGAAAAGGTGGAGGCGGCCCGCAGCGATCCGGACCTGTTTGTCAACTTCCGAAAGGCCAACGCCAGGAAGTTCCGCGGCTTCCTCGCCCCGGAGTACAATATCCGCTGCATCGAAGCGGCGGTGAACCAACCCTTCGAGGACGGGCTGAAGACTGAGCGAACTTTGTTTTTGGAGCTCCTCACCGGTCCCCAGTCCGCAGCGCAGCGCTATGGGTTCTTCGCCGAGCGGACGGCCAACAAGATCCCCGACGTTCCCGATGACACCCCCGTCATCCCCGTCAATAAGGTCGGCATCATCGGCGCCGGCACCATGGGCGGCGGCATCGCTATGAATTTCGCCAATGCCGGAATTCCCGTGGTTATCGTGGAGGTTACTAAGGAGGCTCTGGAGCGCGGTCTAAAGGTCGTGCAGTCCAACTATGAGCGTAGCGCCAAGAACGGCCGCTTCTCCCTTGAGGAGGCCAGCAAGCGGCTTTCCCGCATTTCAGGCGCTCTGGAAATGGACGCCCTGGCTGACTGCGACCTCGTCATTGAGGCCGTCTTCGAGCGCATGGACATCAAGAAAGACATTTTCACCAAGCTCGACGCCATCTGCAAACCCGGCGCGATCCTGGCCACCAACACCTCGGCCCTTAATATCGACGAGATCGCCAGCGTCACCACGCGCCCTGAAAGCGTCATCGGCCTGCACTTCTTCTCGCCGGCCAACGTCATGCGCCTCCTGGAGATCGTCCGCGCCGACCACACCTCCAAGTCCGTCATCGCCACGAGCATGAAACTCGCCAAGAAGATCGGGAAGGTGGCTGTACTGGTGGGAGTCTGCCCAGGCTTTGTGGGCAACCGCATGCTGGCTCAGCGGGGCCGGGAGGCTCAGAAGATGGTGCTAGAGGGCGCCATGCCCTGGGACATCGACCGTGTCCTCTACGACTTCGGCTTTCCCATGGGCCCCTTCGCCATGAGCGACCTTGCGGGGCTGGACATCGGCTGGGTGAAGGAAAACTCCAAGGGGGAGACCATCAGAGACGTGCTGTGCGAAAAAGACCGACGGGGCCAGAAGACCGGCGCGGGCTATTACGACTACGACGAAAACCGCAATCCCAAGCCCTCGCCGGTGACGGAGGAGATCATCCGCGACTTCGTGGCGAAGTCCGGCGCCAATCCCAGGGCCATCGGCGACGAGGAGATCCTTGAGCGGACCCTTTACGCCATGGTGAACGAGGGGGCGAAAATCCTTGAAGAGAAGAAAGCCATCCGCGCCTCCGACATCGATGTGGTTTGGCAGAACGGGTATGGCTGGCCAGTCTATCGCGGCGGTCCCATGTACTGGGCCGATCAGGTGGGCCTGCCCAAGATCCTTGAGACCGTGAAACATTTCCACGCCACCATGGGCGAGGCCTGGACGCCGGCGCCCCTCCTTGAGCGTCTCGTGGCTGAAGGCAAAAGCTTTAAGGACGTCGCCTGACCCCCTCCGCCCCCCTTTTGTCCCGCGGGCTTCCCCGGCCGGCCCCTGCCAGGGCCAAGGCCCGGGGGCGCACGTCATGATCCTGGACAAGGCGGCGCTAGACGCCCGCGACGCCGCCGACCCCCTGGCCTTCGCCCGGGCCCGGTTCCGCCTGCCAGAAGGGGTGATCTACCTTGACGGCAACTCCCTTGGCGCCCTGCCCAAGGCCACCCCGGCGCGGATGGCTGAGGCGGTCGAGGGGGAGTGGGGCGGGGACCTCATTACGAGCTGGAACAAGGCCGGTTGGATGGACCTGCCCCATCGGATCGGAGCCCAGATCGCCGCCCTCATCGGGGCCTCGCCAGAGGAGGTGGTCGCGGGCGATTCAACATCGGTGGCGCTCTTCAAACTCGCAGCCGCGGCCGTGCGCCTGCGTCCCCGCCGCAGCGTCATCCTCTCCGAACGCGGCAATTTCCCGACGGACCTCTACGTGCTGGAGGGCGTTGCGGACATCACCGGCCGGCGTTTGCAGACCGTGGATGCGGACGCGATCGAAACCGCCCTCAATGACGACGTCGCCCTTCTGGTGCTGACCCACGTGGATTACCGCACCGGGCGTATCCTCGATATGAAGCGTCTCACCGACCGCGCCCATGCGGCCGGCGCCCTCGTCCTTTGGGATCTCAGTCATTCGGCCGGGGCGCTGGAGCTGGATCTCAGCGCGGCGGGCGCGGATTTCGCTGTCGGCTGCGGTTATAAGTATTTCAACGGCGGGCCGGGGGCCCCGGGCTATATGATGGCCGCCCGCCGCCATCAGGAGCAGATCCGCCAGCCCGTCACGGGCTGGATCGGCCATGCGGCCCCCTTCGCCTTTGAAGATCGCTACGCGCCGGCCTCCGGCATGGGGCGGTTTCTCACGGGAACGCCGGCGGTCCTCGGCCTCGTCGCCCTGGAAGCCGGGCTTAGGACCTTTGACGGCGTCGACATGGCCATGGTGCGGCAAAAGTCGAAGGCCCTGGGCCAGCTCTTCATCGATCTGGTCGAAGCGCGCCTCCCCGAGGCCTTCACCCTCGCGTCCCCTCGGGACGCCGCGGCGCGCGGGAGCCAGGTCTCGTTGCGCCACCCGGACGCTTACGCCATTGTCCAGGCCCTGATCGAGGCCGGCGTGGTGGGGGATTTCCGCGCGCCCGACATCGCCCGTTTCGGCCTGACGCCCCTTTATCTTGGCTTTGCCGACATTGGGCAGGCCGTGGATCGCCTGGTGCGGATCATGGAGAGCGGGATCTGGCGCGAGGCGCGGTTCGCTGTCCGCCAAGCTGTGACCTGACGCACAGACCACGCCCAAAGCGCACGGTGTCGCGTGAGCGGTCCGCCGGCGATCCTAAGACCGCCGGCGGCGCACGTGCTCTATGACGCGCCTGCGGAAAGCGCGGCCATCAGCTCGGGAACGGCGGTCTTGTAATCCGCGACAAGGCCGTAATCGGCCACCTGAAAGATGGGCGCGTCCGGATCCTTGTTGATGGCGACGATGGTCTTCGAGTCTTTCATTCCCGCGAGATGCTGGATGGCGCCGGAGATGCCCACGGCGACGTAGAGGTCCGGAGCGACCACCTTTCCGGTCTGGCCGACCTGGTAGTCGTTGGGCGCGTACCCCGCATCGACGGCGGCGCGGGAGGCGCCCACCGCCGCCCCGAGCTTGTCCGCCAGGGGTTCGATGACGTTATGGAACTCTTCGGCGGATCCGAGGGCGCGGCCGCCGGAGACCACGATCTTGGCGCCGGCGAGTTCGGGGCGGTCGGACTTGACCACCTCTTCGGAAACGAAGCGGGCCTCATGGGCGCCATCGGCTCCGGCGCCCACCAGCTCGACGGGCGCCGAGCCGCCGTGGCCCACAGGCTTGAAGGCTGTGGGGCGCACGGTGATGACCTTCTTGGCGTCTGAGGTCTGAACCGTCTCCAGGGCGTTGCCGGCGTAGATCGGGCGCACGAAGGTCGAGGCGTCTATCACCTCGATCACGTCGGTGATCTGGTTGACGTCGAGCTTGGCGGCGATGCGGGGAGAGAAGTTTTTGCCTGCGGCCGTGGCTGGGGTCAGGATAGCGTCATATCCCTCGGCCACGGCGAGGACGGCGTCGGTTACAGCCTCGGCGATCTGGTGGCCCAAGGCGGGGCTTTGCGCCAATAGCACCCTGCGCACGCCCTCCAGGGTCGCGGCGCTGTCCGCAGCGGCGCGGGCGTTGTCGCCCACGACGAGCACGTCCACGTCGGGGGAGAGCTTCAGGGCTGCGGCGATAGTTTTGGCCGTGGTGTCACGGACGGCGCCGCCGTCGTGGTCGGCGATGACGAGAACGGGCATCAAAGTACTCCTGCTTCTGTCTTGAGCTTCGAGACGAGGTCGGCGGCGGTGTCCACCTTGACGCCGCCGCTGCGCTTGGGGGGCTCGCTCACCTTCAGGATCTTCAGGGTCGGCGTCACATCGATCCCGTAGTCCGCAGGCGTCTTCTGCGCGATTTCCTTCTTCTTGGCTTTCATGATGTTGGGCAAGGAGGCGTAGCGCGGCTCGTTGAGGCGAAGGTCGGCGGTGATCACGGCCGGAAGGTCCACCTCAAGGGTCTGCAAACCGCCGTCGATCTCTCGGGTGATGTGCGCCTTGGATCCGGTGATCTCAACTTTGGAGGCGAAGGTCGCCTGGGGCCAATCGAGGAGGGCGGCGAGCATCTGACCGACGGCGTTGTTGTCGCCGTCGATGGATTGCTTGCCCATGATGACGAGATCCGGCTTCTCCTGGTCGATGACCGCCTTCAACAGCTTGGCCACCTGAAGGGGCTCGACATCCACGTCTGTGGTTACGAGGATCCCCCGGTCGGCGCCGATGGCGAGGGCGGTGCGGATGGTCTCCTGCGCCTGAGGGACGCCGATGGAAATGGCCACCACCTCGGTGGCGACGCCCTTTTCCTTCAGGCGAACCGCCTCTTCAGTGGCGATTTCGTCAAAGGGGTTCATGGACATTTTGACGTTGGCGAGGTCGACGCCGGTTTGGTCCGGTTTCACGCGAACCTTGACGTTGTAATCAATCACCCGCTTGACCGGGACTAGAACCTTCATCGGCGTTTCGTCCTTGATTGCGAAGCCAGGACGGCGAAGTGCGCCGGCCGGCGGACCGCGGCGTGGGGCCGCGTCGACGCCTCTTTCAACGTCAGACCCCGTCGTCGTCAAGAGGGCGCCGCTTGATCGAGAGGGCCGGGCGCAGCATAGAGGGCCTATGAACCGCTTTATCCAGCGCATGTTCGCCGCTTTCGCCGCCGTGTTCGCGCTGTCCGTCGTGGGCGTGGTCGTTTACGCCGTCTATTGGCAGGCGCCTGAACAAAAATGCGAGCTGAAGGGCAGCTGGTGGGATCCGGCGGACCGCGTGTGCGCGGAACCCATCTACCTGCCTAACATCACGCACAGGCCCATCAGGGCCAAGCCCGCGCCGCAGCCGCCGGCCTAGCGGGTCGCCCCCGGCGTCCAGAGCACGTCCCCCGCCCCCAGACCATTGGCCCAGCGGGACATGACGAAGAGCAGGTCCGACAGCCGGTTAAGGTATTTGAGCGCCGCGCTGCTGACAGGCTCGTTGGGCGTCTGGGCAAGGCGGACGGCCTCCCGCTCGGCCCGCCGACAGACCGTGCGCGCCAGATGCAGGTGGCAAGCGAGGGGATCGCCGCCGGGGAGGATGAAGCTCGTCAGGGGCGAAAGATCGCCATTGAGCAGGTCTATTTCGGTCTCAAGGCGCTCCACCTGGCCGTCTAGGATGCGCAAGGCCTCATAACCCAGGGGTTTTCCCGGGCGGTCCGGCGTCGCGAGGTCCGCGCCAAGGTCGAAGAGCTCGTTCTGGATGCGCCCAAGCATGGCGTCCAGGGGGTCGCGCCCGCCGCCGGCCAGGCGGGCGAGGCCGAGCACGGCATTGAGTTCGTCAACGGCGCCGTAGGCTTCAACCCTAAGGTCGAATTTCTTCACCGTCTCCCCCGTGGCGAGGCGGGTTTCTCCCTGGTCTCCGGTGCGGGTGTAGATGCGGTTCAGCGTGACCATGGATCATCCGGTGCGGCGGCTCTGAGGCCTTTTGGCCCGAAACCGCGTCCGGGGAAAGCGTCGCTTGAGGGAGGGAGGGCGGATGGCGTTAAGCTTGTGTCCCGAACGCTGAAGGTCTAGCAGCGCGCCGGGCGGCCGATTGCGCCGCCGTTGAGGCTCGAGGTCGCCCGTGCGGACAAGCATTCAGACTATCCAGGCCATGAAGACCCGCGGCGAACCTATCGCCATGTTGACAGCCTATGACTACACGTCCGCGCAACTGGCTGAGCGCGCCGGAGTGCCGCTCCTTCTTGTGGGCGACAGCCTCGGCATGGTCGTACTCGGACATTCCACCACCTTACCGGTGACCTTGGACGACATGGTTCGCCATGCCGCAGCGGTGGTGCGCGGCTCCTCAAGCGCCCTTGTGGTGGGCGACCTGCCCTTTCTGAGCTATGCGAACGAGGCCGAGGCGGTGCGCTCGGCGGGCCGGCTCATGCAGGAAGCCGGGGTTCAGGCGGTAAAGCTGGAGGGCGGGGCGCCGGTGCTCGGATCCGTGCGGCGGCTGGTTGACCTGGGAATCCCCGTCATGGGGCACCTCGGGTTCACGCCCCAGTCCACCCACGCCATCGGCGTTCGCGTGCAGGCTAAGGATGAGGCGGGCGCGCACCGCCTCACAGAGGACGCCCTCGCCCTGGAGGCGGCGGGCGCTTTCGCCCTGGTGCTCGAGCTTGTGCCGGCCGCCCTCGCCGCGTCCGTGTCGGCCCGTCTCTCCATCCCGGTCATCGGCATCGGCGCCGGGGCGGGGTGCGACGGCCAGGTCCAGGTCTGGCATGACATCCTTGGGCTTTATGGCGATCACACGCCCAAGCACGCCCGCCGCTTCGGCGAGGTGGGCGCGGCTGTGGAGGCGGCGGTGCGCGCCTATGTGGACGCGGTGAGCGACCGCTCCTTCCCGCCCGCCAAACGCTGAGGCTAGGATGCAGGTCCTGCGGACCAAGGCCGAGTTCAGGGCTGCGCGGCGGGCGTTTGGGGCCTTAGGGTTCGCGCCGACCATGGGTTTTTTGCACGATGGCCACCTCAGCCTCATGCGCCGCGCCAAGGGCGAGTGCGGCGCCGCCGCCGCCAGCATCTTCGTCAATCCGACCCAGTTCGCCCCGGGGACGGATTTTGACCGTTACCCCCGGGCTGTGGACCGGGACCTCGCCATGCTGGAGGCGGAGGGCGTGGATCTCGTCTTCTTGCCCGAGGTGCAGGAGATCTACCCGGAGGGCTTCGACGCCCGGGTAGAGATCGGCGGTGTGAGCCAGGGGTTGGAAGGCGCGGCGCGTCCGGGCCACTTCGTCGGCGTGGCCACCGTGGTCCTCAAGCTCCTTAACATCGTCGCGCCCACAAAGGCTTACTTCGGTCAGAAGGACGCCCAGCAGGTGGCGGTGATTAAAAAGCTTGTGCGCGACCTTGATCTGGACGTGGAGATCATCGCCGCCGAGACCGTCCGCGAGCCGGATGGTCTGGCCATGTCGAGCCGCAACAGCTACCTCAGCCCCGCTGATCGGACCGCGGCGCGGGTGCTTCATCGCGCCCTCGCCGCCGCACGGGATCTTCACCAAAAAGGCGAGACCGATGCGGATCGCCTGCGATCCGCCATGACCGCCATTCTGGCGTCGGAGGGACGGGCGAAGGCGGATTATGTCAGCGTGGCGGACCCTTCAACCTTGCAAGAGCTGGAAACGATCGGCGCACAAGGCGCGCTGGTCTCCCTCGCCGCCCAGGTCGGCCCGGCGCGCCTAATTGACAACATCATCCTGGCGCCCGAGGGCGGTCCGCCGTCTGGGGATTGAGGCGCGCATCGTGGTCGGGGGTCGAAGCGCGCGGACCCGCAGCCTATTTTCGTGAGGCGGGCTTTGAGCGGGACAGGGAGCGGGCGGCGGCGGCGCGCTCGGCGTCGCGTCGGCCTCGGCCCTGGGTGGGCGAGCCGGCATCTGTCGAGGCCTTACGCCGGGCCACGAGGGCGGCTAGGGTTTCGGTGGCGGTTGGCCGGTCGGGCGGGGCGTCTTCGCTGTTCATAGGCCACCCTAGCACAGTTTGGCGGTTTTGGCGCGTCCCTGGCGTGCGCGGCGCGTTCAGGGCGCGGGGCCTGCTGAGGTTTGGTGACGGGCTCATGGCCTTCACAGCCCCGGCCGCAGGTAGAAGGGTCGGGTCGACCCTCCCGCCTGCGTCGGCATGGGCGGTGCAGGGGATCTCTCTTTTTGGCGGCGAGGCCGCCGCGGTTGATGGATCCTTTGGCGCCGCGGGCCCCAGAGTCCAGATCGAGGCGCGGTTTGTGCAACCCGCCGGCCTAGGCCCCTTTGGCGACGCGCGCCAAGGGGAGCCGCCCCGGGGCAAGTGAGGACCTGGGGGCCGCCGTCAGAAGGTGGGTGCGTCCAAAGCCGGTGGGGTATTTCAGGCCGTAGCCCAGGAGGCGGTCAAAGCCGATGTGGGCCGCCCATATCAGGGCCAGGCGCGCCACGTGGGGTCCGTCGGCGAGATACAGGACGGCGCCGGCCAAGGCCGGGGCGATATAGGTGTGACCTGCATTGTAGGACAGGGCGCCAAGGCGGCGCCCCAACAGATAGCCGGCCATGGAGAGGTCGGGGAGAAGAAACAAAAGGGCGAAGAGGCCCCAGGCGCCGCCGAGCGCGCCATAGGCCAGGACGGCGGCGGCGAGCGCGAGGCCGCCTTCAATCCTGAGTAAGGTCAGGGGAAGTCCGGCCGCCGCGCCTTCAGAAGACGGCGCGTGAGAGGACGACGGTGCAAAGGGGCTCAGCATGGCGATCTCCGGCTGCAAAGGAGGACGGGGCGGATAATGCCTGCCCAGGGGCCGTGTGATGATCAAAATCTATGTATGGCCGCTCAAGGCTTTTGGAGGGGCGGCGCCGTCGGCTGGACAAGGGCGGTGAACCGCGGATCTACTCTTTTGTCGGGGAGGACGCATGGCCCACGAGATTGAGATCGCGGCGGCGGACGCCGTCGGCGGCGCTCTCGGGGCGCGCGGCGGCCATGGCCACGGACCAGGGCCGGGCGCGCGATGCGCCAACTGCGGCGTCGAGCTCCAAGGCCCCTGGTGCCACCATTGCGGCCAGCTTTGGGAGGATTTCCATCGCTCCACGCTGAAACTCCTGGGAGAGGCTGTAGAGGGCCTATTTCATTTCGACAGCCGCCTCTGGCGCACCCTGCCCGATCTGTTCCTGCGTCCAGCCAAGCTGACCCGATCTTATCTTGAGGGGCATCGGGCCTCTCAGATCTCGCCCCTACGCCTCTTTCTGGTGGTGCTCCTCGCGGTGTTTCTCGCCGGCGGCCTGAGTTCGCGGGAGGGCGAGGTGGTCACAGTCAAGACCGGCGGCGAAAATCAGCAGGTCGCCCGCGCATCCCTGAAGTCCCTGTCCCCCGAAGTTCGCGCCGCCGCCAAGGACGCCATCGAGAAATCCAAGCTCCATCTTATGGTCAATGGCCGGCCCTTGGGCGAACAGCCCCTGGGGTCTTGGATCAGTCCGCGCATGGAAAAAGTCTTGGACGATCCAGAGCGCTTCAAGCTCATCCTGGAGAGCTGGTCGGAACGCTTCGCCTTCCTTTCGCTGCCCCTCGCCGCCGGCCTTCTGGCGCTCCTCTTTGCGTTCAAACGACAGTTTTACTTCTATGACCACATCATCTTCAGTCTGCACTCCCTTTCAGCCCTCGGCGCCACGGTCACGGTCTTTGAGCTCCTGAACCCCTTCCTCCCAGGCTTGGCCAAGTTCCTGCTGCTCATCTGTCCGGCGCACCTCTTCGTCCACATGCGCGGCGTCTATGGGACCAGCGTCTTGGGCGCCTTAGCGCGCATGGCGCTCCTCTTCATGGGATCGGTCATCGGCGCGGTGATCCTGATCCTCGGACTGCTCCTTGTGGGCCTAAACGGCATGGGCGCCTAAGGGTTCTTTCCCGGTCTTCCGTCGCGATCCCAAGGGTGGTCTCCGTTTTTCAGTTCAACTGATGAGCGTCAGCGGTCCGTTGAGCCCGCATTGTTTCTGAATTGCTGCGACCTGAGGACGTAGCGACCGAGATTGCAATGTTCGAGGCTAAAGTGGTCATTACAGGGCAAAATCTGGAGGCAACTAAGGCGTGTAGTTGAAACTTTCGGCGCACCCTTATGAACGCTTACTCAGGCCTTTCCGGCGGCGTGCGCCGACTTGGCGAAGGCCAACGGGCGACTTCGCTGGACGGGCTCGAGCCGAAGCCGATCTTTCTGCATGGCATGTGGCGGTGCGGGAGCACCTTTTTTTGGTCGCGGTTCCGCGCCGAGACCCAGACGCGCTGCTTCTATGAGCCTCTGCATCACGGCCTCGCCAAACTCAGCCTCGCCAGAATTGCGCGCGACACCGCCGATCAGGTCCTCGCCAACCGCCATCCCGAACTTGAGGCGCCCTACTTTCAGGAGTTTGCGCCCCTGGTCCGCGGCCGCGGCGTCAAGGGGTTTCACACAAGCCTCGCCTACCACCGATACTTTCTTCAGCCTGGTGAGCGGCATGGCGCCCTTAAGGCCTACCTTGAGGGTCTTGTGGCGGCGGCGCGGGCGGACAACCGCGTGGCCGTTCTGGGCTTTAACCGCACCCTCGGCAGGATCGGCTGGCTCCAGGCGAATTTCACCGCGGCCAACATCTACATAGACCGCGAACCTAGCGCGATCTGGGCCTCCTACAGGGCCGAGCTGGCGAAGGACAATCGGGCGTTTTTCGCCATGTGGCTGCGCGTCCTCGACGCCAATGCGGACCACCCCTTGCTGCAGCCGGTGATCGAACGACTGGGCCTTGGCGCGGGCGTGGCGGCGCCCTTCGGGTCGCAACGGCGCCGTCATCACCGCCTCATCGAACGGATGAACGATGCGGAGAGCTATTTTCTCATTTTCTATCTCTGGCTGGTCTGCACCCGCCACGCCTTCGCCCACTCGGATCTGGTCATCGACACCCGCCTCGCCAACGTGGACGCTTACCGACGCCGCCTTGAGGCGGATATTGAAGGGCTAGCAGGCGTGCGCGTCAATTTGGCCAACATGCGCGCCGCCGACCCGCGGCTCGGCCTTCCCAAAGCGGTTCAATTGCAGGTGGAGCGCTCGGCCCTGGAGCTTTTTCCAAGGGCGGCCCGCGCCAAGGCGGAAGACCGGATCGCGGGACTGGCTCGGGTGTCGGCGCGCGCCGCGGAGCTCATTTCCCGCGTCGCTTAGATCTGCGCCGGCGCCGCGACGACGCCTCCAAGTCGCGTTGATAGTGGCAGTAAGCGTGTCATTATTCAGCCGAGCGTTGAGCGCTCGCCCTCGGAACCCCGCCTGCGCTGGGAAGACCTCATGACCAGCCTTCTGCTGCGTTCGTGGCGCATCGACCCAGGTCTCGTCCTGCCTGAAGACCCCGCTCAGATGGGCGGCGCCAGTCTGCCGCGCTGGTTCGCCGGCGTCGTGCTGACGGTTGTGACCTTGCGCAGCCCGATCCATATGCTGGCCAAGGACGGGGGCGCGCACAGCATAGCGACTATCGATCTTTCTGTGGGCGGAGGCTCCAACATCATCGGTCTGTTCGGCCAGTGGGGCGCGGTGCAGCTCTTGTTGGCCGCCCTCCTGTGGACACTGCTGTTGCGATACCGCGGACTGACGCCCCTCGTTCTGGGCGTGCTCTTGGCGGAGCCCTTCCTGCGCAGTCTCGCCGGTCATCTCAAACCGATTACGACGCTTGGCGTCGCCCTGGCGCCGCGCTGAATTTTATCCTTGTTCCGGCGCTGCTGCTGGCCGGTTATATGTCCCTTTGTCCGGCTAGGGCGATCAGATAGTCACGCGGGCGGCCTTGACGCCGCGGTCCGGCCGAAGGGGTTTGCCGTGGGCCTAACCTCAAGCCTAGGATCCACCGGCAGCCGGATACGCACGCGGAACACCATGACAGCCATTAGGGGAGGGCGCGCCGCGCGACCGGCGATTTTTCGGCGTCCGTTTTATTTTTCCATGGCCATGGCCATCGCGGCGGTTGTGACCTTCGGCTTCAGCCGCACGGTGGATCAAGGCCTTATTCACCCCAAGTTCGTTGTCCCGGCAGCGCTCTATATCCACGTCGGCGTTTTTGTGGGCTGGATCCTGTTCCTGATCGCTCAAACAACCTTAGTGCAGATGCGGCAGGTCAGGCTCCACCGGATCTTGGGTTGGGGCGGTTTGGGTTTCGCCGGCGTTCTTGTGGCTTCAGGGGTCTGGGTCGCCCTGGTGATGGCCGGGATCGAGGCGCGCGAAGGCGACGCCGACGCGGGCGCGTTTCTCATCGTGCCCTTCATGGACATGGTGAATTTTTCGGTCCTGTTCACCCTCGGCGCCTTGCGCCGAAACGACCTTGAGGCGCACAGGCGGTTGATGATCATGGCGGGGGCGAGCCTCACCGGCGCCGCGTTCAGTCGCTTTCCGGCCTACATCATCCCCCATGGCGGCTGGTATTATCTGGCTGTGGATCTCCTCATTGGCATCGGCGTCCTGCGCGACCTTATCGTCGACCGGCGCGTGCACCCGGTCTACGTTCTTGGCGTCCCGGCTTTAATGACCGTGCAGCTCTTGACCTATTTCGTCCTGCATGCGGCGTGGTGGGCCAAGGCCTCCAGGGGCCTGATCCCGTGAGGTCGGTCCTGAACGCGGACTAGGCTGTTCCTCCGCCTTCGAAATCGGCTTCAGATCTGGGCGTGGATGCGCAGACCGAAGATGGACGCCGGCCCGCGGTCTCTGTTGAAGGCGGGATTGTCCACGAACTGATAGTCGACAGTCAGGTGGGTGAACGTGATCAGGGGAAGACAATAATAGGTCTCGATGATCTTTTCCGGGCCGGGATGGGGCAATTCGCCGTCGCCCGCCAGGATGCCGAGACCGCCGGCGGCGAAATAGGCGAGGGCGGCTTTGGAGGCTTCGTTGTCGACCCCCGCAAAGCCGAAGGTGTCGTCCTTTCGCCCCCACAGGGCGCCCTTGATCGATAGACCGGCCGCAAGGGTGTTGGAGATGTCGGTAAAGTCAAACCCCTCATAACTGCCCTGCGAATGTCCGCCACGGACGAAAAGTCCCACGGTGTCGGTGAGCTCCTGATCGAGGTTGAAGGAGAGGCCGGCCCTGGATTTATACCGTCGGACAAGGCCGACGTCCGGGACCCCTCCGGTCTGATCAGCAAGGGCTACCGCGGCGTCGTATTTGCCCATTCGGCCGCGGGTGAGAAAGCCCGTGACCCTCAAGGCGCCCGGGTGGCCGAGGAGAGTGAACCGCCGCTCCCCTTCTGCGTCCACCTGAAACTGGGAGAAGGTATAGTCGAGGTTGGAGCTGTTGGGTCTTTGGGACAGGTCAAACAGGCCCGCCCGAACAGTCCAGGCGCCCTGGTACCATTCTGCGGCCCCGCCGTAGGTGAAGCCCCAGGCGTCCGCGGCGTAGTCGAAGGTTCCCGTGTCGACGAGGGCCCAATTGAGGAAGTCGTTGCGTGCGTCGTGGGCGTATGGGTTGGTGTCGAAGACGTCGGTGACGCTCATCTTGCCCACGGTGAGGACAATGCGGTCGGCTGTGGTCGAACCTGCGAATTGGTTCAGGTCGCCGTCTTCGGACTGGCGCCCTCCGCCGAGGTTGAAGGTCTGCCTGAGGAAAAACTTCTGGATTTTGAAATATGGGTAGGGATGGCCGATCTTGTACGCCTCCGCGCTCGGAAACCCGTCCACGCCGAGGGTGTCGCTGAGGCCAAACCCCTGATCGATCTCAGGGTCCGCCCAGATCTCCGCGCCGGACCAGGGCCGAAACCCGGCGTAGGCGGTGACATCTGTGGTCTCATCACCCCTCGCGCCCGGATCAAGGCTGTCGGCGCCCCGATAGGGCGATCGAAACGCGGGATGGAACTGCTCGACGACGGTGCCTTGAGCCTGAAGCGCATAGACATCGCCCGGGCCGTCGCCAAAAATGCCGAAGGCGAGCGGCGCGCTCTCGGCGGGCGGCGCATCTCCCGGATCCTCCGCCCGGGCGGTGGACGTGAGGAGGAGAGCGCCGAGGGCCGCTATGGGAAAGAGCCGCGCATCAATATTGATCTTTATTTTTGCGCTCATCCTTCAGCTCTTTGACATTGCTCGGGGCAGGAAAATATAAAATGACAGTTTTAAGACAGTCGTGCTGAAGTGCGGAATTTTGAGTCATAGCGGCTATATCGAGGTCCGGACTGATCGCCAAGGCGTTTGGTCCTGTCATCCGCGGTGACTGTATCTTGTGGGGCTATGGGATTGGTCTTCAGGTCATTTGCCGATCTCTCCTAGGCCTGGAAGGCGCTCTTGTCAGACGCCGGCGCCGGGGCGGGATCGTCGGCCAGGGCCGGCAGGGGCGCCGCCCACGCGGCGAGGGCGAGGAGCCGCCGTTTCATCCTTTGTCCCTCCAAGCGGCGAGCACGGGGCAAGCCTCCTCCAGACGCATGGCCGGCCGCCGAACCATCCCTGCTCGCGCCGCCCGAAATCTGCGTGAACCCACCCTATCGCGCGCCCACCGTTTGAAGATCGTCACACGGGATTGTTAACTACGGCGCCATGACGAGCGGAGGTCTGACGTGCAGCACACAATTTTTAGGCTCGTTTTCGCCGCCGTCCTCGCGTCTGGGGTGGTGATCGGCGCCCTCGCCGCCGAGCCGCCTTCGGATCTACGCCTCAACCAGATCCAGGTGATCGGAACCCACAACAGCTACCACGCCGGTCTCACGCCCGTTGTGGCGAAGCTCCTACGCGCGCGAAATCCAGGCGCCTTCGACAGCCTTGACTACGCCCACCCAAGCTTAACCGACCAGTTAGACCATGGCGTGCGACAGGTTGAGCTCGACATCTATGCGGACACCAAAGGCGGACGCTTCGCCCATCCCTTTGGCGCAGCCCTTGCGGGTCCCAAGGCTGAGCCCTTCGACCCTGAAGGGGTGATGCTCAAGCCCGGGTTCAAGGTCATGCACCTGCAGGACATCGACTACGTCAGCACGTGCCAGCCCTTCATCGCCTGTCTGCGAGAGATCCGGGCCTGGTCCATGGCCCATCCCGCCCATGAGCCCGTCTTCATCCTGGTGGAGACCAAGACCCAGCCGCCCATCCCCGGTGTTCCCATGGCCTCCCCCGAGCCTTTCACGCCAAAGGTCTTAGACGACCTTGATGCGGAGATCAGGTCGGTCTTCCAGCCCGGGGACATAATCGCGCCTGACGACGTGCGCGGCTCATTTCAGACCCTGCCCCAAGCCCTTCGCGCCAAGGGCTGGCCGACCCTGGCCGAGGCGCGGGGGAAGGTGATCTTCCTCCTCGATCAGAAAAACGTCACGGCCGCCTATGTCACGGGTCATCCGTCCCTCTCAGGACGGGTTCTCTTCACCAACGCAGACCCTGGAGCGCCTGATGCGGCATTCGTCGAGATGAACGACGGGCCTCCCGACGCCATTAGGGCGCTGGTTCAGGCGGGCTACCTTGTGCGAACCCGCGCCGACGCCGACACAAAGGAGGCGCGGACGGGCGAGGTCACGCGCCGCGATCAGGCGCTGGCGAGCGGAGCGCAGATCGTCAGCACCGATTACCCGGCCTCGGAACCTGCCCGTTGGACGGGGTATAAGGTCGCTCTCCCCGGCGATGCGGTTATGCGCTGCAACCCGGTCACAGCGCCCAAGGGGTGCGGACCCTCCGACCTCGCTTCGGGCGCGGCCGGGACCCAGACGCGCCCCCCCGGCGCCTAAGTCCGGCCGCCGCGCTCCACGGTGTGAATAAAGGGAGGCGCTGAGGCGGCGCCTCTCAGGCGTTGACGTCCACAACGATCCGACCTCGAACCTGCCCGGCGAGGATCTCCGCCGCGAGGGCGGGGGCCTCCTGCAGAGAAATGGTGCGGGTCATGGCGGCGAGGCGGCCAAGGTCCAGATCCCGCGCCAGGCGAGACCATGCCTCGATCCGCTTCGGGAGGGGGCACATAACCGAATCCACCCCCCTTAGGATCACGCCGCGGAGGATAAACGGCGCCACAGAGGCTGGGAGGTCCATGCCCTGCGCCAGGCCGCAAGCGGCGACCGTTCCGCCGTAACGGGTCTGAGCCAGGGCGTTGGCTAGGGTGTGGCTCCCGACCGAGTCGACCACCCCCGCCCACCGCTCCTTGCCCAGCGGACGCCCTGGGCCGGAGAGCTCGCTCCGGTCGATGATCTCCGCCGCCCCAAGGGCTGTGAGATACTCGCTCTCCAGCGCTTTGCGGCCCGTGGAGGCGATGACCCGATAGCCGAGGGCGGAGAGGAGGGCGAGGGCGACGCTGCCGACGCCCCCCGCAGCGCCGGTCACAAGCACCTCGCCATGTCCTGGCGTCAGACCCTGTTCTTCGAGGGCCAGGACGCAGAGCATGGCGGTGTATCCCGCCGTGCCCACGGCCATAGCCTGGGCGAGGGAAAGGGGAGAGGGGAGCTTGACGAGCCAGTCGCCCTTGACCCGGGCTTTACCCGCCAGGCCGCCGTCGTGGGTCTCGCCCACGCCCCACCCGTTGAGGATCACAGCGTCCCCCGGCGCGAAGGCGGGGTGATGGGATCGCTCGACGACCCCGGAAAAGTCGATGCCCGGCGTGATGGGCCATTTGCGCACCACGGGCGCACGGCCGGTGAGGGCTAGGCCGTCTTTGTAGTTGAGGGTTGAGTAGGCGACCTTGACGTCCACGTCCCCGTCGGTGAGGTCCTCGTCCGAAAGCGTGGCGATGCTCGACGACTGGCCGGTTTCGGTCTTGGCGATACGGATCGCGCGGAACGTCTGGGTCATGCTTAGGAGGCCTCGTCAGGATGGCTCGCCGTCAGTCCGTACCGCTCGCCCCGTTTGCCGCGGACGGCGAGATCAACGGTGTGCAGCCGGCGTTGGCCGGGCATTTGGTGC
>Ga0116230_10002050_pt1 | contig 19414 bp, 19 predicted proteins | sample S1TSphfallax_3_FD_88678 | JGI IMG/M metagenome (GOLD analysis project Ga0116230, IMG submission 88678) | Host-associated microbial communities from peat moss isolated from Minnesota, USA - S1T2_Fd - Sphagnum fallax MG | ecosystem: Host-associated > Plants > Peat moss > Unclassified | place... | reverse complement strand
GAGCCGTCGCCCGCGTAATGGTTGGGGAATTTTGCGTACCACCAGATGCCGGTGTAGACGTTTTTTGGCAGGTCTTCGCGATTCAGATCCGCGCCGGATTCCGACGCCGCGCGATCCAGGTGAACCAGGTCCGGCCGCGAAATCATGGTGTGCGCGGTTTCGCTTTCGCCGGCGTGGCTGTCGGTTGTGCTTTTGCGCGCCGGCCGGCCTTCGGGATAGACGCCGCCTGAATAGACATAGACAACGTAGTCGTGCGGGGCGGCCATTTGAGACTGCGCGAAATAGGGCAGAAGCGAATTGTTTCCGCCGTGCCCATTGGCGATGACGATTTTTCGGCAGCCGTTGCGGCCCATTTCATCGGTTGTTTCCTGCAGCAGTTCCAGTTGCAGATGCGCGCTGTAGGCCAGGGTTCCGGGCTCATGGCGCGCCTCGAAAATCTGGCCGAAATAATATTCCGGGAACATGACGGCGTATTCCTGCTCTGTGGCGTGCTGCGCGATGTAGCGGATGTTGATGAGGTCGGTGCCCAGCGGCAATTGCGGCCCGTGCTTTTCGATGATGCCGAAAGGCAGGACGCAAACGCCTTTGGATTGCTGGAGAGCTTTGGTGAAATCGGCGGCGGTCAGCTCCTCCCATTTCACGGGAAGGCTCTGGCTTTGTGCGCAGACCGGAATGAGAGCGATGAAACAGGCGGCAAGGGCTCGCGAAATGTTAAGCATGGCCAATTTTACGATTTGGCGGCGTGGAGGGCGTCCAGAAGGCGCTGGCTGGAGCCGGCGATTTCGCGAACCGCTTGTGAGAAGGCTTTTTCGTTGGCGCGCGACGGGACGCGGTAGCCGCTAATTTTTCGGACGAACTGCAGGGCGGCCGCCGTTACTTCATCGGGAGTGGCGGGAACGCCGGGCTGGCGCAGAACTTTGATGCTTCGGCACATGCTGTGATCCTTTTTAGACAGCTTAGCTGAGGCGCAGGTTCTGGAGGTCGGGGTGGAGGCGGAATTTCTGCGCGACGCCGGCAATGGGCTCGGCGATTTGCCTGGGCTGCCAGATCTGGACTGGTGAGCGAGAGGCGGCCAGTTGCAGGTATTTCAGTTTTTGCGGATCGATGCCCATGATCTGGCAGCAGGTGGCATCGACGCTGGGAGGGTGCGCGCCGCCCACGATGACGCCGGCATGCTTGGCGGTTCCCTGAATGGGGCCGTTGCCTTCCATCGCCTCAATTCCGTCGACCAGGCAGAACTGTTTTGGGAAGGCGAAGTGAAGATCGGCAATCGAGTTGTCGATTCCGGCCCAGTGAAGCACGTTCTTCGGCCAGCCGTAAACGCCGCCGGGGACGATGCCAAACAGATTTTTCATGGACAGCGTTGCGCCGGCCCAATGATGGGTCTTCATCTTGGGAAGGCTCACCAGAAGATCCGCGCCGAGGATGGTGTGGGGGAGATAGAGCGAATCGAGATCGGTGAACGGCTGCGAAAGCTGGACGCGCGAGACATCGTCCAGATTGAGATCGACGAAATTGTCTTCAAAGCCCTTGATGGCGCTGAAAAATCCAGCCGATTCCGCCATGTCGAGCGTGGCGCGGCGATGGCCTGGGCCTTCGGCAATGGTCACGGTATTGGCGCCCAGTGAGCGAAATGCCTCGGCTGCGGCGGCCACAAAGATGGGATTGGTGTTGATGGGCAGGCGCGGGCTAAACTCCACCAGATTCGGCTTCAAGACCACGCGCCGGCCCGCCACCGGCAGTTGATGCTCTATCAAGATGCCGCGAATGAGATTCGCAAGGTCGATCTGGTAATGGCTGGCTTTGAGGATGGATACTTTCGCGAGGCCCTTGCCGAGTGGGGACGGAACCCGGACTTTTGAGCAGGCTGAGGCAAGAGCGAAGATTCCGTAGAAGAAATGCCGTCTGTGGAGCGCCGGCTTCATGATTGGCGGCCTTCGGGCAGAAACACGTTTGTGCTTTCGCGTGAGCGAAGCAGGATGAGGCGCAGTGAGCAATCGCGCGTGGTTCGCGGGGTGGGCAGGCGCGGCGGGTCGGGGAGGGTGCGGCTAGGCGAGTCGAGCGCCAGTTGCAGCCAGCAGAGACCTTCGATGGATTCGGGATTGGCGCTGAATTGCATGGCGAGCGCGACAGATTCGCGCGGCAGGTCCACCAGCGCGGCGCGCAGCGCCAGCAGCGCCAGGCCGGTGGTTTCCGGATAGGAATTGGCGTCCTCACTGCGGGTGCTGGACCCGCCGTGATTCCAGCCTTGATCGGGACAGCGGCGGCTGAGCAGATAGGAGCTGGTGGCGGCAGCCAGTTGCCGCAGCTCAGGCCGGTTTGTTTGCCGAGCCGCCCGCATAAAGACGAGCGTGGCGAGCGCGGTCGGCGTGACCCACCCGGCCGTGCCGGGATACCAGGCAACGCTTCCCGGGGCGTGCGGCGGAGGCACATGGAACGCCTTGGCCAGCAGCAGCGAGAAAGAAAGGTTGTCCGGATAAACCTGGGCAGAAGTCCATGCCAAGGCAGAATCGAGATTCTTGGATAGCGATTGGCTCTGTTTCTCGTCAGAGAGCAGGGCCAGAGTGGCGACGCTGGTGGCGGAGGTACACTCGGCAACAGTTGGATTCGGAGACCAGCCTCCCGAGGTTTTTTGTTGTGATCGCAGCCAACCGAGGGCGCGATTGCGGGCTGAGATGGCCGAAGAACCCTGTTCTGAATGGAGAGCCAGAACGCCAAACGCGGTCGGCTCAGCCCAGGAAGTTCCCTGGCTGTACGGCCATCCTCCATCGGGGTTCTGGCAATTTAGCAACCGTTCGATAAGTGCTTCGGCTTCCGGCATGAGGGTCTCTCGATGAAAGTGTTTCTAATCGTCGATGGCGCGGCGTTTGCGGCGGCGCTTGAGATACAGCAGCAGCAGGGCTGCCGCCGCGATCCAGATTACAGCTTGCATAACGTTCATGTGTTTTTCTCCTTTAACGAGCGTCTTCTGTAAATTGGTGTCAAGTTGCCCTGAGTATTCGCAGAAGGTTTTGAATTTCGGTTGTTCGCCGCGCCTATACTTCTAATCGACTCTGGATTCCCCAAGCTTTAGCTTGCTAACCCAGGGGCTTTAGCGGTTGGCGGCCAGCGCGGCGAGATCGTGAATGAGCGTCAGGACGCCCGGGCCGGCAGTCACGACCAGCAGCGAAGGCAGGCAGAAAAAGAAGATGGGAAACACCAGTTTCACGCCGACTTTTCCCGCTTTCTCTTCCGCTTCCTGACGCCGCCGGATTCGCAAATAGTCGGACTGGGTGCGCAGAGAATCGGAAATGCTGGTGCCAAAACGATCCGTCTGCACCAGCAGGGCCACCAGCTTCTTGATTTCGTCCTCTCCGCAGCGTTTGCCGAGGTGCCGCAAAGCGTCCGCGCGGCTGGTTCCGGCCATGATTTCCATGTTCACCATGGACAGCTCCTCGCTCATTGCCGGATGCACGGACTTCAGCTCACGGCTCACGTTCACAATGGCCTGGTCCAGGCCGCAGCCCGCTTCGGTGCAGACCACCAAGAGATCCAGCACATCGGGCAGCGCGAGGCGGATTGTCTCGTTGCGTCTTTTGATCATTTTGCCGAGGATGATGCCCGGCAGCATGAAGCCGACACCGGCCGCCCCCAGCGGCAGAACCGTTCTGGAGAAGCCTTCCTCCAGATGCTCGCGCCCAATCAACGCGCCGACCAGAAAAAGCGCCGCCAGGATCAGCTTTACGCCGTAAAATTTCTGGATCGCGTTTTCCGACCGAATGCCGGCCTCGACCATGTCGCGCTTCACTTCTTTGGCATCCTGGGCGGAGATCGGCAGCAGGTCGCCCACCTGCTTGAGCAACTGGGAGAAGGAGAAGGAGCTGCGCTTCTTTTCAATGAGCGGCGTGCGAACTTGATTGGTGTTGGTGAGCTGATCGAGCAGGCGCGAAGGCCGCACGTAGTAGTAGTAGCCGAAGCCGCCGGTGGCGGCCAGCACGACAGCGAACAGTATGAGGGAGATGACGGCGGGCATTTTTTTTAGACCTTTATGTTGATAATCTTCTTAATCACGAAATAGCCGATAATTTGGCCGATCACGGCGCCGTAGATCATGATGCGCCCGGTCTTGTCGGCCGCCATTTCGGTGAGGTAGCCGGGCGAAGTCACCATCATGAAGCAGGCGACGGCGACCGGCATCAGCACCAGGACCAGCCCGGTGATGCGGCCATGCGCGCTGGCGGCCTTGACTTGGCCCTTGAGCCGGAAGCGCTCGCGAATAATGCCGGCCAGTTTTGAGAGAATTTCGCCCAGATTGCCGCCGGTTTCCTGCTGCAGCAAAACGCTTGAGACAAAAAAACGGACGTCCACCAGCGGGAATAAGACCAGCAATTTAGACAGGCAGACCTGCAGTGAGCCGCCCAGTTGCATGTCGTTGGCGATTTTGCGGAAGGCCGAGCCGAGCGGATCGGGTGAATCGGCCGCCAGCATTTCGAGCGCGATGGTAAATCCGTGGCCGGCGCGCATGGAGCGCGAAATGAAATCCAGCGCTTCGGGAAGCTGCTGCTCGAACTTTTCGAGGCGCTTTTTGCGCAGCCGCAGCATGTTGTAGAGCGGCAGCGTGGACGCCAGCGCGGCAATCACGCCGGCCGTGATCTCGCGCGTCAAAATGAAGCTGAAGCGCTGGCCGAGCACAAATCCGGCCGCGCCTGCAACCAGGCAGGTGGCCAGGAGCTTGGTGCTGCTGGTGTCCTGGCCCGACTGCTCAATGGCGGCCTCGAGTTTTTCGATGACGGCAAAGTGGCTCAGGAATTTCGAGAGGCCGTCTTCGGCGTCCAGCGGCCGCAATAAATTGGCCGACCTGGACCCTCCGGCGCGTTTCATCGGAGCTTCTTCGGCTTTGCGCAGCATGCTCCGAATCTGTTCCTTCTGCTTGGACTGGAAATATTTCGACGAAATGGCGAACACCAGCAGGATCGTGCCGAAGCAGACAAGGAACAGAATGATGAGGAGGCCGATCATGTTTGTCTAGATCAGTTTTATCGGTTTAATCGGGATCAGACCTTGACTGCAGCCTGAAAAACCGACATCGGCAAGTCGATGCCGGCTGCCTTCAGGCGCTCGCTGAACTTGGGCCGGACGCCGGTGGGCCGGAACGCTCCCTGCACTTTGCCCCCTTCGGATATGCCGGTCTTGTCAAACAGAAAAATATCTTGCGACGTGATGACGTCGCCTTCCATGCCGATGCACTCGGTGATGTAGGTGACTTTGCGGGTTCCGTCGGAGAGGCGCGAGCACTGAATGATCAAGTCCACGGCCGAGGCGATCTGCTGGCGGATGGAGCGGACGTTCAGGTTGGAGCTGGCCATGCTGATCATGAATTCCAGGCGGCTAATGGCGTCGCGCGGCGTGTTGGCGTGAACGGTGGTGAGCGAGCCGTCGTGGCCGGTGTTCATGGCCTGCAGCATGTCGAGGGCTTCTTCGCCGCGGACCTCGCCGACGATGATGCGGTCGGGCCGCATGCGCAGCGCGTTGATCAGCAACTGGCGCTGCGCCACCGCGCCCTTGCCTTCAATGTTGGCCGGCCGGGTTTCCATGCGCGCCACATGCGTCTGGCGCAACTGGAGTTCAGCGGCGTCTTCGATGGTGACGATGCGCTCGCCCGCCGGGATAAAACCGGACAGCATATTCAGGAAGGTGGTTTTTCCGGCGCCGGTGCCGCCGGAGATGATGATGTTGAGGCGCGCGCGGACGCAGGCTTTCAGCAGCTCCAGCATGCCTTCGGTGAGCGAGAGCTTGCGCAGCAAGTCGGCCGGCTGAAGCGGATCGCCGCCGAAACGGCGTATGGACAGCAGCGGGCCGTCGACGGCCAGCGGCGGAATGACGGCATTGACGCGCGATCCGTCGGGCAGGCGCGCGTCCACCATGGGGGAGGATTCGTCGATGCGCCGCCCCACGCGCGAAACCACGCGCTCGATAATGCGCAGCAGGTGCGCATCGTCCTTGAATTCAATGTCGGTGCGCTCCAGTTTTCCCATGCGCTCGACGTAAATCAGGTGCGGGGTGGTCACCAGAATGTCGCTCACGGTTTTGTCGCGCAGCAGCGGCTCGAGCGGCCCCAGCCCAAACACTTCGTCGAGAACCTCCTCGATGAGCTTTTCTTTTTCAGTGAGGCTCAGCGGCGTTTTTTCTTCGTTGATGAGCTTGGCAACCGACGGGCGGATTTCCGGGCGCACCCGGTCTGCCGGCATGGCATAGACCGCTTCCAGGTTGATCCGGTCGAGCAAGCGCCGGTGTATGGCGAACTTGAGCTCCTGATAAGGCGAGGCCGTGGGGCGGGGGCCTTTGGCTTCCGCCGGTTTCAGATCGGGGCGAGTTACTTCAGCAGTCGACATGGTTTGGTTTTATCCGGTTTTTTGGGTTTTATCCGAAAAAGGCGAACTTCTTCTTAGACTTGATCGGCGCAACGCCGGTGATCTTTGAAGCGAGTTGCGCGAAATCCTGCGCCAAGCGGCTATTGGAGCTTAAGAGGTTGCCGCTTGAATAGGACTGGTATAAGCCCATGTAGTCGTTGGGAAGAGCGGCATACAGCGAGCGGCCGAGAATTTTTTCCAGATCTTCGGTGCTGATGTCCATCATTTTGGGCGTCCTGTTGAGGATAAGCTGGAGTTTTTCTCCCTGCTCAAAGAGCCCGTGAACGATGGTTTTCAGGCCGTGCAGGGCCACGACTTCGAGCGTGGAAACCAGGAAGAGCTGGTCGATTTCTTCGAGCACCGCCATCACGGTTGGATTCAGGCTGCGGCCCAGGTCGAGGACGGTCCACTCATGCTGCTTGCGCATGAATTGCAGGACGCGGCGCAATTGATCGTCATCCGGCTGATCCCAGCGGGTGTAGACGGCGGGGCTGGGGATGACGGACAAGCCGGGCCGGTGCTCGACCACCAGCGCGCGCCACAAGCTTTCATCCAGGCGCGCCAGATTCTTGATGGCATCGAGGATCGAGTAGGAACTGGGCGCTTTCATGAGGAAGCCGACCAGGCCTGAGATGAGGTCAAGATCGGCGAGCAAAACAGTTTTCCTGGTCTGGCCCTGAATTTCGGCCGCAATGTGGCAGGCGATGGTGGTCGCGCCACAGCCGCCTTTAGAGGACAGGAAGCCGATGATGCGGCCGCGCGCCGCAGGAGCCTCGTCGCCGTCGGCCGAACTCAATATGCGCTCGAGCGCCGCCGGAAGGCTCTCCTCGAGCGGCGGGTGGAGAAACTCGTTGGCTCCGGCGCGCATGGCGGCCAGAATAATCTTGGGGTCGGCCGAGGGATGCATCGCGATGATCTTGGTGCGCGGATGCTGGGTCTTGATCTGGCGAATGGCGTTGGCCGGATCGCCGGCCAGGCCGGAATAATCCAGCAGCACGGCGTCCGGCCGCGTCCAGCCCACTTCTTCAAGCAGGGCGCTCCATTCCATCTGGCGGTCATCAAACAGGACGCCGGGGCAGGAGGCGGTGAGCGTGGCGCGGGCTTCCTTCCGCAGCGCTTCATCATTCACATGGAGTATTACTTTGCTGGAGCTCATGTTAGTGTCAGTTGTTCGGGTGAGACGGGTCGCCTCCGGCCGGAGGCTGGGCCGCGGGTTGAGCCGCAGTGACCGCAGCTTCGGCGTTTGCCACGCTGGGCGCGGGCGCAGGCGCGCTGGCCACGGGCTTGGCGGCCTTCATGTCTTCGACCGGAATGGAGTCGCGCCGCCAGGATTCGGAGCCTTTCTTGCCATCCGGGTCTTGCTTGGCCTGCGGCGCGGCTGAAGCGGTGCCCGACAGGTATTTTTCATCCAGTTTCAGCTCCGGCAGCTTCTCCCCGGCGGGAATGGGCGTCACCAGCTCCGGCGTGACCAGAATCAGCAGCTCGGAATTGCTTTTAGCCACGCTTTTCGACTGGAACAGCTTTCCGAGCAGCGGGATGCTGGCCAGGCCGGGCATGCGCGACAACTGCTCGGTGATCTGGTTGTTGAGAAGTCCGGCGATGACGAAGCTTTGCCCCGCCTTCAGCTCGACTTCGGTGTCGACTTTGCGGGTGTCGAGGCCGGGAACCGTAAAGCCGCTCACGGTCAAGCCGTTGGCGTAATCGAGCGAGCTGACCTCCGGCTGCACCTCCAGGCGAATGGTCCCGCGCGGCGTGATGGTGGGCGTGAAGTTGAGCTTGATTCCAAATTCGCGAAATTGAATGGTGACTTGGCCCACGCCCGAACCGCCGCCCTGCAGAGTGGGGAAAGGGAACTCGCCGCCCGCCAGAAAGCTGGCCGATTTGCCGCTCACGGTCAGCAGATTGGGCTCGGCCAGAAGCTGCAGCAGATTTCTCGAGGCCAGATCTTCCAGAATTGCTCCCAGATTAATGTCCGGCCGGAAATAAAAGATATTCAGCAGATTAGAGAACGTGTAGCTGGGCTGCGAGGTGCCAATGCCGGAAACCGCGGGGTTGCCGCCGTATTCGCCGGTGCTGGTTCCCCCGATCCCTTTGGCGGCGCTGCCTCCGAACAGGTTAAAGCCAAATTGCTCGGAGATGCTGCGGTCAATGTCGGCAAAGCGCACTTTTAAGAGGATTTGCGGCTGGCTGGCGGGTGTGGTCACGCGCAATAAATTCACCACTTTGCCGAGCGAGGAGGCGATGTCCAGGGCGCGGTTGGCGCTGCTCAGATCTTTGGCCGTTCCGTTCAGAAAAAAGAGGCCGTCCTGCGCCGTCAGCGTGACGTTTTGCCCGGCTTCGCGCATAATCTCGTCGCGCACCAGGTCGATTTTCGAAGAAGGCGGCAATACATGGACGGAGAGAACGCTGCGGTTGCCGGCCTGATCCCAGACAATCAGCGTGGTGTCGCCGGCCGTTTTGCCGTTGACGATCACCTCCGTGGTGCTGGTGGCCACCGCTTCGGCGATGTCGCCGTTGGCGATGGAGATGCGCTTTACACCCGCCGGACGGTCCAGGATGGCCGAACAGTTCACTTCCACCGTGACATCGGTGGATGCGCCCGAAGCGCCGAAATGGTCTGAGTCACTCCCATGCGCCAGCGCGCAAGCCTGCGGAAGCGCGCCCAGCAGCAGGCACAGAACCAAAGCGGAACGCATTAGTTAGAACCTCCGCGCGCGCCGCGCTGCACAGCGAAGACGGCCTCGGTGCGCTTCGAGCCGTGAAAGACATCGATGGTGGTGGTGGGGGGCGGCGCCGGAGGCGGGGGCGCCACGGGCGCGGGGGGACGGGGAGCTGCCGCGCTCAGGTCTGGCTGCGGCGCCGGGCGAACGGCCGCCTCGGAAACGCCGTACATGCTGGCCACCGAGATGCCGGGCGTTACTTCCGATTTTGTGTCCAGGGGATTTCGCAGCACCAACTGCACGCGCGATTCGCTGGCCAAGTCGAGCGTTTCCGCCTGCGCCGGAGTGACCAGCAAATTGACCACCTGGGCGGATTCGGGTTTGCCCTCCCCATTCTTGTCGATTTTCTGCCCGGCCGACAGGACCTCGATGTTCTGCAGCACGGTGCGGCAAAGCATGGTGGCCGAACCGGGAACGTTGCCCGCCACCAGCACATCCACGCGCATTCCTGGCAGGACAAAGCCCGCCAGGCCGACCACCTCATTCACGCGCAGGGCGACCGCGCGCATTCCTATCGGGATGGTGGCCGCGAGGCCTGCGCCCGCGCCCACCGGGGCCAGCCGCCGCTGCAGTATGGGCTCGCTCTGGAAGATGGTGGAGACAACGCCGCGGCCGACCACATCCGCCCGCGTTTTTATGGCGTCGTCGGGAATGGGAGCGCCCCAGGCGACTTCATCCAGGTCGGAGTCGTGGATGAGCGCGCCCACCTGAAGATCGTGTTTGGCGACAAGCAGTTTGCTGGTGGCCACAGTTTTCCCCTGCGACTGCGACTGAACCCGGACGAGGATCAGCCGGTAGACCAGAAAGCTAGTCGCGCTGGCGACAATGAGAGCAAAACAGAGGACAGAAACAAGGCGTCGATTCATCGGAGTTTTTTCTTTATCCAGAAAGCTTCTTTCCTCTCAAAGGCGGCCGCGAAAACGGGCCTTCGAAAGGCGGGACAAGAGGCGATCTTTCTGCATGAATTGTGGATTCGTTAACCGGCCAGACGGCGCTGAACGGTCTAAAAATGTGAGAGCCACAAAAGGTCGGAACCCGGCTTCGGTGGCTCCCCGGTTGGGCAAGCGCGTGTCAGGAAGCAGTCGTGGACGCGCTCGCCAGAGTGCTGTTGATGGTGGACCAGAGACCGCTAATGGTGGTTCTGGTTCCGCTCAGCAGGCCGACTGCAGCCAAGGCGATGAAAGCGAGAAGCAGCGAATACTCGACAAGATCCTGGCCTTCTTCTTCCTTCCAGAATTTGAGCAGCATTGTTTTGATCGTCATAATTTCCTTTCTTTAGTTTTGGGTGGATTGGTGGTCAACACAGCCTGAGCGAGATCAGGCTGCGTGATTTGGGACGAATTAGGCGCCCGGCTGGCGCGGTGGTTCAATCCCGAAACTTGGCTGTTGGCGCGGGCTGCATTCAGACCCGCGGTGTCGAAGACGATTACTTTCCCGTCATCGAGAAGCACTTTTGCGCCCGGCGTCAGCTTGAGCGCCGCCGACAACGGCATCTCGGGCTTCAAGATAACCAGATTGATGCCGAACTGATTCAGCAGACGGCGCCAGTCGTGCGCGGCGGACAACAGGCGCTGGTTCAGCTTGACGAAGTCGTCGCCATAAAAGTCGCTGCGCCCGTCGAAGAAAACGCGCTCGGCCGGATAAAGCCGGTAGAGCAAATAATCGCCCCATTGATCGGTGGTGAAGATGCGGCTGTCGGGATGACTTCGGACGATGGGAATCGCCTGAACGGGGAAATTTTCCGGGTTAAATTCGGGCGCAAAGGGCGCCTGTCCCAGGGCAAACAAGCCGGCGATCAGCAGGATGGCGGCGGCCGAAACCAGATGGAAGCGCGGTGTCAGTTCCATGAGCCGAAGGTCATGGCAAATGTCGGAGAGCGTTTCGGCGGCTTCTTTGAGAATCGGCATTTGGCGCACGTTTTCCAGGCCACGCGCCAGGATTGCGGCCACGAAGGGCGATGCCGCGATGGCGAACAGCGGAATGTGGCGGGCTGACAGGAGCGCCAAATGAGCCCAGAGGCAGATCAGCAGAACGGGGGTGAGCTGGCGGTCTTTTAAGCCTTGAAAGACCGCGAACGCCGCCAGCAGCAGCAAAATTTCCAGATAAATGGCGGGACCGGCGTGGAAACTGATGGATTGAAACTCCTGAATCTTGTCCAGCAGATCGCTGTCGGACAGGTAGGAGTAAATATGCCGGTGGAGCTGCCAGCCGTAAGGATTCACAAAAGTGGCCGCCGCGCACAGGGCCAGGCTAAGCCAGTAATTTGCCGACGATTTCCAGATGGAATGCAATTTGCCTGATTGCAAGACAGCGGTCAGGCTTTCGCCCAGCGCGTAGCAGGCAATCAGCATGAGGCCGGCCACAAATCCGCCGTGCAGGTTGGTCCAGACGACCGTCAGCAGGGGCAGAAGAATGAGCAATGAACGCGACCGCTTCGATTCCAGAACACCCATGAAAACAAGCGCGAAAATCCAGGAAACCAGATGCGGCCGGGCCAGCCAATGAATGCTGGACACCGCCGCCGCCAGGGCCGTGACAGCCATGCTCATGACGTTGTTTTCGGAAACCTGGAACGCGAGCCGGTAGAGCAGCAGGCAAAACAGCCCCAGCATCAGGGTGGTGAAGAAGCCAATTCCGGCCAAGCCCAACGATTGGTGAATGAGAGCCGCCAGCACGTCCCAACCCCACTCCCAGGCAAACCAGGCGGCATGCGGCTTGCTGAAGGAAAACAGGTCGACAGAGGGAACTGTATGATGCGCCAGAATCCACTCTCCCGTGCGGATATGCCAGCCTGTGTCGCCATCGGAAAAAAGAATCTGCGTGCCCTTCAGGCGCGCGAAGAGGACGAACAGGGGAAGAATAAACGCCACGTCGTTCAGCGACGGGAACAGCCGCAGGCACCATTTTGCCGTGGCTGTATTACCGAGGTTCCAGGTTGGCGCTAAGGTTTGCATCTTTGGGGTCAGTTGAACTCTTCTGATAACTCTTATCGGTTGGCCGGACAATTGCATTAGCCACCCGCCCTATTCAGGGAAAGGTTTAGGTCAAATAAAGGGTCAGTTAGGGCTCAGATTTCTCCTATTTCAAGCCTTCCAATGCAGCAGCAAAAACAGGCACACACCGGAGGCGATGATGGCGCCGTGGGGCATTTTCAAGGACTTGGCGTGATGAATGCTGAGCGCGCCGTCCTGCCCGGCGGGCCGTTTCCCTTTCGCCAGGTTCGAGACGATGGCTGAAACATTGGCCAGTGTTTGCCCCATCTTGCGGCGCAGGAGAGCCAGGGCAAGGGCAGCGACGCCGCCCAGCAGCGCCGTCACTATAAATATGTTCAGCCAGTTTCCGGGACCCGCGATTGCGCCCACCGCTGCCATCAGTTTCACGTCGCCCGCACCCATACCCTTCAGGGCATAGAGGGGCACATAAATGCAGAGGGCAATCAGCAATCCGCTGACAGCCAGCAGCGCACCCTGCAGGCCTTCCCCCTTCAGAGCCGCGAAATAGATATTCAGGCCCAGGCCGAGTATGACGCCGGAAAGATTGACCCAATTCGGAATGCGGCGAACCCGCAAATCATAATAAGCGGCGGCCAAGACGGTGGCAATCAGGACCAATTTGAGTGATATTGGCATTTCTACGTAGCTCATCGACCACATTCAGGCATCGCTATAGGCTGGCTGGCCTCGCGCAGGGCTAACTGATCCCCGCATTTCAGGCCGGAAGTACCAGCAATGCCTGCTTTTATCTCCAGAACGGACTGGGCGGAAAGGCAAAATGCTATGCGATTGGGTTTAAGGTGGGCGGAGATTTTTCTGACCCGCAAGCGGGCGTCCAGAAAAATGGCGTCGATGGCCATTTTCATGCCGAAGGTGTGGACGGCCTCGCAGGGATTGAGCCAGATGCCGGAATGGGCGTCCAGGTTGTCGACGGCCAGCAAGCCTTGGCGGCGCGCGGCGCTGTCCCGCGCCGCTTGGATATGAGTCGCAATCACGCAGTTTTGCGTGAGGTTTTCGGCAACCAGGAAACTCCGCACACTGAAATGTGGCGGGTGAGCGGGTAAAGTCTCAGGATGAAAAGCCCCTAGCCCTTTGCGTGTAGGGGCCTTAGCCCGGGTGGGTCATGGCTTCCGGCTGCACATATTTATCGAAGTCGTCGGCGCTCAAGAAGCCCAGCTTGAGGGCGGCTTCTTTCAAGGTTGAATGATCGATGTGCGCGGTATGGGCGATTTTGGCGGATTTGTCGTAGCCGATGACCGGGCTGAGGGCGGTGACGAGCATCAGGGAATTCTTGACGTCGTGATCGAGCTGGTCCAGGTTGACCTGAATGCCGATGGCGCAATGTTCGGTGAAGCTATGGCAGGCGTCGGCCATGAGGCGGACAGAATGCAGGAAATTATGAATGATGACGGGCTTGAAGACGTTCAGCTCAAAATTGCCTTGCGATCCGGCGAAGCCGATGGCGGCATCGTTGCCGAAAACCTGGACGGCGACCATGGTGATGGCTTCGCACTGCGTCGGGTTGACTTTTCCGGGCATGATGGAGGAGCCGGGCTCGTTTTCAGGGATGGTCAGTTCCCCTAAGCCGCAACGCGGACCGGAGGCGAGCCAGCGGATGTCGTTGGCAATTTTCATGAGCGAGGCGGCCAGGGTTTTCAGCGCGCCGCTCGCAAAAACCAGTTCGTCATGCGCGGAGAGCGCGGCAAATTTATTAGGATGCGAACGGAAGGGCAGACCGGTGAGCGAGGCAATTTTGGCGGCCGCGCGTTCGGCGAATTCCGGGTGAGCGTTCAGGCCGGTGCCGACGGCGGTGCCGCCGATGGCGAGATCGAAGAGGCCGTTCAGCGCGGTTTGCAGGCGGTCAATATCGCGGTCGAGCAGCGAGACCCAGCCGGAAAATTCCTGGCCGACGGTGAGCGGAGTGGCGTCCTGCAAATGGGTGCGGCCAATTTTCACGATGCCGACGAAGGCGCGCGCTTTTTCATCGAGCGCGTTGCGCAGCTCGCGCACGGCGGGGATGAGGCGGCGCTCCACCTGCTCAGCCGCGGCGATGTGCATGGCGGTGGGGAAGGTGTCGTTGGAGGATTGCGACATGTTCACGTGATCGTTTGGGTGAACGGGTTTTTTGCTGCCCAGGACGCCGCCGGCGATTTCAATGGCGCGATTGGAAATCACCTCGTTGGCGTTCATGTTGGTTTGGGTGCCGCTGCCGGTTTGCCAGATGCGCAGGGGGAAATGGTCGTTCAGTTCGCCGGCGATGACGGCGTCGGCGGCCTGAACGATGAGGCGGGTTTTTTCGCCGTCGAGTTTTCCCAGATCATGATTCACCAGCGCGGCGGCTTTCTTGAGCGTTCCGAAAGCGCGGATGAGTTCAGGCGGCATGGTGTCGCGGCCAATATCGAAATGGTGCAGGGAACGCTGGGTTTGCGCGCCCCAGTAACGATCGGCGGCAACTTCAATGCTGCCCATGCTGTCGGATTCGGTGCGGGTGATCATTTTGTTATGGCTTCGCTGGTGGTTAGGATTCCGCCTGCGGCTTGAAATTCGCTCAGCATGGCTTCATACGCGGCGGGGCTGATGTGGCGAATGGCGTCGGTGACCAGTTCGACGCGCGCGCCGGTGTTCACAAGCCCGAGCGCGGCCTGGCGCACGCAGATTTCGCTGACCACGCCGTAGACCACATAGCGGTCGGCTTTGAGCGAGGCCAGCAGCGGGCCGAGATTGGAATTGGTGAAGCAATCGGTGTGCTGCTTTTCGACGATGATTTGCGGACCGGGCGGCACGGTGGAACGCGGGACGGACGAGAGCACGCCGGGCTGCGGAATGGCGAGCGTGGCGGCGCATTTTTGCTGGCCGAAAGTGCCGACGATGCAATGCGGCGGCCAGTCTTCAAATTCGGGATCGTCTTCGCAGTGCGCGTCGGCGGTGGAGAGGATTTGAATTTGATTGGCTTTGGCGAATTGGGTGAGTTTGGCCAGCGCGGGCACAATTTCTTCGGCTCCGGGCGCGCAGAGTGAGCCGGCTGGGTAGACGAAATCGAGCTGGGTGTCGACGTCGAAGAAGATTGTTTTCATGGGTTAGTCGCGGGAGAGGAGGAGTTCCTGGCGGCGGCTTTCGGCGATGGCGAGGAGATTTTTGCTGATTTTTACTTCGTAGGGTGTTTCGGCGGGCGACAGAGAATGGAGGCGTTCGGGCAGCGCGGCAATGGCCTTGCGGGCGTGTTCGCGGGATTGCGCCAGGGCGGGGAGCTTTTCAATCAATTCGCCTTGCAGGATGACGGGGCGCAGCAGCGGTTCGCCCTTATAATCGCTGTTGCATTCGCTGTGCAGGGCCATCACGTCATGATCGGGGTAGCGATAAATCTGCTTTGCGCCGGGCAGCGTGCTTTTGTCGTCGCTGAATTTGGCGGTGTAATGCATGTGGCCGTCGTGCCGTAATTCGACCATTTTGTAGACGGCGGAAAGCGAGGGCGCGTCGGCCGAGGTGGAGAGCTGGGTGCCGACGCCGAAGGAGTTGATGGGCGCGCCGGTTTCGGCGAATTCCGCCAGGCGATATTCGTCCAGGTCGTTGGTGGCGAAAATGATGGCGTCCTGCAATCCGGCATTGTCCAGAATGGCGCGCACCTGGCGCGAGAGCTTGTCCAGGTCGCCGCTGTCCAGGCGCACGCCCAGCATGGGTTTGCCCAGGCGCGTGGCCAGCTTTGCGCCTTCAATGGTGTCGTAAGTGTCGATGAGGAAAACGGTGGATTCGCCCAGCAGATTTTGCAGCGAACGAAAGGCTTCTTCTTCGTCGTGGAAGGCCATGATCCAGGAATGGGCGGCGGTGCCGAACACCGGAATGCCATAGCGCATGCCTGCCTCCGCGTTGCTGGTGCCGCCGCAGCCGGCCAGATAAGCGGCGCGCCCGGCCAGAATGCCGGCGGCGGGCGAATGGGCGCGGCGGCTGCCGAATTCCACCACGCTGCGGCCTTGCGCGGCATGCACGCAGCGCGCCGCCTTGGAGGCAATGCTGGTTTGAAAAGCGAAGGTGGAAATCAGGTAGGTTTCCACAATTTGCGCCTCAATCAGCGGGGCGCGCACAAGGGCGATGGGTTCGTTGGGGAAGACGGGGGTGCCTTCCTGGAGGGCGAAAAAATCGCCGGTGAATCGCAGGTTTTTGAGATAGGCGAAAAACTCGGCCGGGACGTGGCGGAAGTGCGGCAGGCTTCTCAGGTAATCCAGTTCTTCGGCGGTGAACTGGAAGTTTTGAAGATAGTCGACCGCTTGTTCGAGTCCGGCGGCCACCAGGAAGTTGCGGGTTTCGGGCAAGCGGCGCACCGACAGCTCAAACGTGGCGACGTCGGTTGCCTTGCCGGCGGCGAAGTAACCCGCCGCCATGGTCAGTTCATATAGATCAGTGTTGAGTGCAGACATTGTGGGCCGCTCCGGCCTCGGCTATTTTTTGGCTGCCGGGGCCGTTGCCTTGATTGCGTTGGCTGCTTCCAGAATATCGTTTACTGATTTCGAATCCAGCTTGTAGAGCGAGGGCTGGCCTTCGCGGCGCGCGATGTAGCCGTCTGGCGCCTTCGAAAACTCCACTTTCTCGGTGCGCTTGCCGTCGTTGGAAACGGCGGTGATGGCGACGTCGGGCGTGCTGAAGCCGGTGGTGACGAAGGCGGTGGCGGCCAGGTCGCGCAGCTTGTCGATGACGGTTTGGATGCTGCCTGGGTCCATGGTTGTTGCGCCTAATTTCCAGTCGGTGCCGGAGCGCGTGTAGGTCTTGCCGGAAATGTCGAGCTTGGTGAGATCGCTGAAGCCGAAGTCAAAGAGCTTCTTGTTGCGGAAATCATCGAGAGGCTTGCCGAGCAGCTTGCCCAGGTCTGCCGAGATTTTGAAGGTGCCAGGAACCAGGCTGCTGCGGGCGTAGTAATCGTCCTTGTTCTGGCGCACGTCGAGAGTTTCGACGCCGCTGGGGTCTGTCACCTTGGCCATGGCCACAGGCTTGCCGGTGTTGAAGGGCGCGTCGTCGGGCTTCGCGGTCAGGTCCATTTTGGCGTCGCTCAGCTTGCGCAGAATGTCTTCCACCTGGAAGCTGTCGGCGCGATAAGGGCCGGGTTTCACAATCTGCCAGTCGGACTGGTTCACTTTGCCGAACTCGATGTCGGACTTGGGCGAGACCAGCTCCACGCGGCTGACTTGGGTTGCATCGAAGGCCATCAGGCGCTTGTCGCGCAGGTCGTTCAGATCTTTGTTGAAGGAACTTTTCAATGATGTGGAGACCAGGTAGACTTTTTTGTCGCCGCCCACTTGCGCGTAGACGGAGTTGCCGGTGGGCACGTCGTCTCCGAAAATGAGCTTGTCGGTCTTGCCGTTCTTTTCGTGCGCGGTGACTACCAATGAAGGGTCAGTGAGGCCGTACTTGGCCAGGTCAGTGGGTGAGTCGTCTATGACGCTGTCGGCAGTCACGCCGCTGAGCGAAGAGACCAGCGAGGTAGAGGCATCCTGGTCCGCTGGATAAGCTTCGGGGGACGTGATGGCCCACTTGGCTTTGTCCTTGGCCAGAGTGACGGGCGGGCTGCCTTTCTTCTGGAGTTCGAGCGTGGCCACTTGCGTGTCGGGAACGTTTATCAGCTTGGGCGCGGGGGGCGTGGTGGACGCGGTTTGCTGGGGATGTTTTTGATCCCAGACCACGAACCCGGCAATCACGGCCAGGACCGCGACGGCAATCAGAAGCTTGGTGAGACTCATGACTATCTCCGCTTCAGGTAGATGGAAACTCCAGCCACGATGATCATCAACGGGATGGCGAACAGGACGGTGTATTGGAACGTGGCCATTTGGCTGGCGTTGGCCGAGAATGTCCGGTTGTCGGCTTCCTTGGGACGAATGGAGATCAGGTCTTCGTCGGAGGAGAGCCAGTTGATGGCGTTCAAGGCTAAGTCGCGGTTGGACTGGAAGGGAATGCCGGCCACTCCGCCGTCGTCCACGAAGCTGGAGTTACCGATGACCACAAAGCGGCCGGGGTCACTGGGCTTGCCGGTGTCATAAGTGCCGGCCGCGCCTAAGACAAACGGACCCTTCCTGGTGTCGGCTGGACTTATGGTGTCGGGCTGCTTGGTCATGTTGGTGTCGGCGATGGCGGCGTCGGAGGTGGAGAAGAGCTTGGTGACGGTGGTTTTGGGCGCGTTCTTTATATCGAGAGATCTCGATATCTGGAAGCCCACCACATGCTCTTTCAAGTCATTGACTATTGGGTGGGTTTGATAGTCGCTGACCAGCGGGGTCTCGGGGCCGACTCCGACTAACTGGCCCATGGGGTTTTGCTCCAGAACCAGGTCTTTGTCGACGGTGACTCCCCAGGAGGCGAGAAGATCCGTGAGGCCGGTGTTATCCGCGATGTGCTCACGCCCGAAGTTGAGAGGCGGGTCGAGAAGGAACATGGCGCGGCCGCCGTTTTCCACATAAGTCTTGAGGTCGCTGACTTCGTTGGCCGTGTAATCGTTCTGGGGACCAGCCACCACAACGACGCTGCAGCTTTGCGGAACGGCGGTCTTGTCCAGCAGCGTGACGGCCTGGACGGCGTAGTTATCGCGCTCCAGCAGTTTCTTGAAGAACGACAGGCTGCCGCCGGTGGACTGTTCCAGCGGGCGTTCGCCGTTGCCTTTGATGACGCAGACGGTGCGCTCGCCTTTCAGAACCTTGAGAAATGCGCCGGTGAGGCCTTCCTCATTGAATGTCTTGGCTTGCTCTTTGCGGCCAGCCAGTTCGACGAAGGCGGTGCCGGCGGTGCGGACGCCGTAGGAGCGCGCCAATGTGGGCTGGCGTTCCACGTCCACATATTGCACCTGGATTTTGTTCGAGAGATTCTTGTAGCGGTCAAGAAGCGCCTGAGCGGCGCTGAAGCCGGATTTGGTGTCGAAATAAGTGATGGTGGCGTCGCCCTTCAGGCCCTTGATAATTTTCTGTGTTTCATCAGACAGGGTGAAGCGCTTGTTGGCGGTGGTGTCGAAGGTCTTGTTGAAGCGCGGCTCCCGCGCCAGCCAGTTGATGGCCACCAGGATGGCGATGAAGACGATGGTGTAGAGTCCGGCGGTGGCTCCGAAGCGCGCCTGTCTTTGGCTCACGGTGGGAGCTGGCGCGGCCTGCCGGGGTTTCGGAGTTTCGTCTTGGGGAGCGTCGGTTTTGGGAGTTTCGATAGTTGTGTCAGCCATTTGTTAGGATCTCCAGCGAAGCGACTCTAAAGAGCGCACTGTCAGGAAAAGACCAAGGGAAATCATGGACAGGTAGTAAACGATGTCTTTGGTGTCGATTACTCCGCGCGTGAAGCTATCCAG
>Ga0116230_10002045_pt1 | contig 19426 bp, 9 predicted proteins | sample S1TSphfallax_3_FD_88678 | JGI IMG/M metagenome (GOLD analysis project Ga0116230, IMG submission 88678) | Host-associated microbial communities from peat moss isolated from Minnesota, USA - S1T2_Fd - Sphagnum fallax MG | ecosystem: Host-associated > Plants > Peat moss > Unclassified | place: USA... | reverse complement strand
CTATTAGATTATACATTTCATCTTGAAAAATGATCATAATTTCAAATCATGTTAAAATATGATAACTACTTTAAACTTCAAATTTTTGTACCATAAGCCATAACTTTGTTCAAGTGTCATACACATTATGACCCATTTAATTCTAGTAAATGACTTTTGAAATTTGAAATTTTGAAAATTATATTTCTAATTCTAAAAAATTTCAAGTACCACAATTTTTAATTATGATTTTTTCCCCCTATGTGAATGGTAGGTTATCATCATTTTAATTTTTTTTCCCATCAATTTTTTATATTAAAAGAGTCCTTAACCTAGAGTTTTATAAAACTGATTTTTTGTTGTTAGAGTTCAAAAGTCCTTATTAAAACCAAAACTCAATTGATTAAATTAAATTATTTTTAAAAAATTCAATATTCATATAAATCATTTAGCATAAATTTTCTTGATCAACATAATATTAAAGTGGCATTATATAATATGTTTGAAAAAATTGACAATTTTTGAATCATTTGACATAATTTTTAACTTATTTGTTTGTGATCACACCCAACTTACACCGTACACCAAGACTAAATGATTGTTTGTCTCCTTCCCCCAACTCCATTATTGTGAAATACTCCCTAATGATGATGCAAATATTGTGACCTATATTGCATTTTAATCCTCTACCTCAATATCTTCAAATAACTCCTTGTCAGTGGGCAGGGGGCTCAAGTCAAAACTAAAAAAAAAAAACTCCATAGGTCACAAGTGTAATGAGGACCCCACCCTAAACAATCAATGGCAAATGAAATGGAGCTCCCAAAAACAAAACCCCCAATCAAAACAAATATCACAAAGCCGTAAAAGAAGCCCTAGAAATGGGAGTCAAACCCAAACAAATACAGTGAAAAGCCATTGACAAAACCCAAAAGCAATGTAGTGAAATGAAAATCACAATCCAAAAATAAAACTAACATAAACAAGTTTCACAAAAGCCTAGACCAACCTCATGGCAAATGTCACGGTTTTGCATTTGGAAAAAGAGAAAGAAAAGCGAGGTCCAATGCACCTTTATATTCCTATATTTAAAAATTCCTTAAGTTGAACCTAATCCAAAGTGGGTAAACCTCCCTAAACCCTGACACCCAAAAAATGGGCTTCCAAACCCTTCTCTGGAAAATAGTCAAGAAATATATAGTTTTTGACAATCTCCCTGCCTCCTCCCCAACGGTCCAAACATCCCAAAAAAACACTAGAACCCACCGGCCTCTCCCCCCAAAAAATGTTAGAATTGGACTCACAGATCCTGACTTAGTCTAAGCACGGGATATTTCTAATATTTCAAAGCATTTTAAATGGATTTTGGGGTGTTTACTATTGTACCGATGAACACATTGCAATAATCATTTTTACCTAGGTTACACCCAAGGGGTTTAGTGTTCAGCAACGTCCAAGTAAACCTGATTTTATGCATTAGTATTTACCAAGCTTTTTGGAGAAACTGATGCTTTTGTTCCCACTCACTAAACGACAACAAAGAAAAGCATTGCATAGGTATGAAAGAGGATATTATTCTTGGTCATGACGGTGGGTGCAGATGGTGGGTGGACTAGGGGGAGGTTGTGCATTTGGGGCAAGGAAAACATGTAAAAGCTTTGCAGGAATAATGGCCTAGTTGTGGTGGAGCTGAGCACAAACCTGATTCCTGTGAAGACTATGGCCGAGGGTTTATCCAAGCATAAAGACTCATTACCAATGGACGTGCCCCATGTAATCAAAAGAATGAACAATGGGTACCACAATGGTAAGAGTAGTGTTACAGTTTACATTTGTGCACTATGAAGTCCTTTTATATAAATTTTCTAAGAATTGTGCTTCAGGAGATAACAAGGGGATGGTATAGTTGCAGGATTTGAGAAAAGCGGCTAAATGGAAGTCTAAAAATAAAGGAATGTAAAAGCCTCAAAACAATTCAATGTCTCTGAACAAAATGCATTCAGCTTGCCAAAAACTGAGGCCCACTCTTGCACCATAATTAAATCCAACATCTGATTTTACACCATGCAAAGCTCACAGGTGAGATTATTACTGAAATTGGAATAACACATCTTCAGGCTTTACCCTACACATACATGGAAGATCAAGGAAAGTAAGGAAAGAAGAAGGTTTTATTTTCCACTTGTGGTTTTAAAAGTTTGGTGATTTTTTCCATTTTTTAGCAAAGGTTTGTCAGAAACCTCAAAAAAAAATTGAAAACTGGTCTGCTGAACAACTCTAAAGATTTGAACCCGAAGTGTCTGTTGGGAGTATTGTCCTTCTAAAGAACTATGAATTGACAATTGACCCAAGCAAATACCTGTCCCTATCATCATCTCAAAGGAAGAGTCATTTGCTCTTGAATGTTGAACCTGGATGCCTGCACTGTAGAGGAACTGGCTACTTGAGGGCATTGGACTGGAAAATCCGGTGGTATTAGGGATATGCAACTGTCAAGGAACTAGCTGTTATGGATACCACACTGCAAAGGAACTAGAAGCCTGTTGACATCTGACTTCAGAGGAACTAGACAATGCTTTCATGTTGATGGAAGGACCAAACTGCCTGTAAAGTGGCAGAGCCTCACCAGCACCCCATGCTACACTCTGCTCTGCCCTGCATCCCAACACAGTGCAGACGCAGGGTGCTCCAACTCTGTTGGCTTTTGCAGCTTACTTCATGCTGTGACAATTTATTTCTGCATCAGGGATTCCTTATGACCAATCAGCTTCCGCTCTCAAACCATGTACACCACCCAGGCAGGTGGTCGTTTGTGTATCAATGAATCCAGCATGACCAACTGGGTCATTTGTGGTTTAGAGCATCAATGGTAAACATTAAATGGTAAGCATCAATGCCAGGGTGCATCAAAAAACTTGCATTTTGTTTTGAATTTTTTGCTTAGGTACTAATGCAAGTATGGATCAGATGACCACCCAGATGATCCCAACCACATTCAGTGTATCAAGCAAGGTTGTTTAGCCTTGTTGTCAATGAACATACTTAACACACACTTCAAAATAGCGATAATAGATTTCTATTGTAAATCTCAAACACAAGCAAATGTTTCACTTGCACATTGCCAACATGACCTTAGATTTATTGTTCATATGTCTTTTTACACCCTGTGAATGTTAGGAGCCCTAAAGGATCATATATGGACTTAGTTGAATTTGCGTTACATGGTTATTTACAAATTTATGACAATAATAAAATGATTTGATGACAACATGTCAATGCTAGTAAGGCCATGACAAGGGATGATTTCATTGAATCAAGACATTGCTTATTTGGATTAAAACATAAAATTGAAAGTTAGTGCTTACACAAGAACCTTGTCATTTTCATTCAATCATGGGCTCTTCAACATCCAAATGATGTTTTTTTTCCAAGAAGCTAGTGAAATCAATGGGATTCAAATGCCAATTCAATGTTATTCAATGTTTTCATGTGATCACAATGGTGCTATCTCAATGGATGCCACATTTGACACTAATGACATGAAATTTCATGTTTTTCATTTTGATATGTTTTGATATTCATCACACGAATGTTCCTTTAGGATAGATCATTATGAACTAGTAAACAATTGAGGATTTGTTTGAGTGGTTAAAACCCCAAATAGCAAGGATATTATCACACATGTCCATATAATTAGAAACCATCTTGTTTCATTATCCATGATTCCTCACAAGGCATTATAGTGAATACCCAATCTTCTATACATTTTTATTTAAAATTTTGCTTGATGAATTTTCTCATGTTTATAATATTTGCATACCCAATCAATGCACTAATTTTGTCTTCATTGTATATGCCTACATTTGGACCATGGACCATGTTGTTATTTTCCTCTATTGCTAGCATGTCCTCAAAGCTTAACAATCCCATGCAACTAAGAAAATCAAAGATGTTGAATGTGGGGTGCAATCTTCTATGACCTCCACATGACAATATCTACATGTCCATGAACCATGACGAAAACATTGACACATTCAAAACATGTGGGAGACAAAATATGAAGCAAAACTTCAATCAACTTTTGTTTGAGATGCATGGACAAGTTATATTCACAATTTGATATGTGATCATTTCCATTTTGTCATATTTCATCATTTAACCTTTTTTAAAATCTCATTCTTGAATTTTTTTTGGGCAACCTTATTGATTGTTTGCAATGTGTATGGGTACAAACAAGCTAATAGGAGCCAATGGCAACTTCTTGAATCACTATGATTAATCCTAAAAAGATGATGTGGCAGCACAAGATTGGATGAAAAGTCTTGAGATATTGCTAAATAACAATGCTTAAACATTGCTTTTACACTATTTCATTGTGCTGAAAAACAATAGTTATGGGCTTTAAAATGTGTTAAAAGTTATTTTATATTTATTGGATTACCTTCAAACTTTACTACATGCTAAATTAACATATTAGAAAGGGCTTCATGTAAATAAAACATATACTTTCAACATTAATTTAGTTTATGAAATTTTTCATTTGTTTTGTTTTGGTACATGAAAATTTCACATCTTGGATTATGTTTGTTTATTTCAAATATAGGGTAGATTTAGTTTTATACTTAAACTATTTTTTATAAAAAAACTCCAATAAAAAAATATTATCACACCAAAACACTATCAAACATTCATTGAAATTATTTTGTTCTTAGCATGCATTTCCTTATCCCACAAAAATTTACTATCATTTGTTTGATGTTACAAATAAAGAATCAGTTTGTACGGGCATAAATTGGCTAGGTAGACAAACAACCTAGAATGGAACCTAGATAAGATAATATACAATGGGAACATCATGTGATAAATTTGTGATGGTGGCATATAAACTGTGAATAAACTTGCATGGTGCACCTACATCAATTCATGGTTTGATTAAGAATAATACGTTAATGTTTATCCATACATCACCCAAGTCAATTTTAATTTCTTATGTCAATATGAAATTGTGTTTCAAAAGTCATTAATCTCCACATATCCATTTATGTTAATGTGCATGTCAAATGACCCACTTAATTAGCAATTATGCATTTTGAAAGATATTGAAAATTTGGGTCAAGTTTCATTTAAAGTTATATGCAACATATTGGCCAAAGCCTTATTGAATGTTGCACATATGTGCATGGCCTTTTCATTAACATTCTCATTGAGAAGCATTAGATGCAACATAATGCATTACTTTAGGCCCAATTTTGCATGAAAATAAAACATTGAATACTTTCTTATCTTTGATTCATATATGGTTTTGTTTTATCGTAAAACAATTCTTATTATTACATGCGGATGATGGGAATAATGAAGCCCCACATGAATCAATGTGCATTGTTGAGAATAAAATGTGGAATCAAGGGGTGGATGCAACAAAAAGATGTCATTTCATTTATGTAAATAAAACTACATTTGATCAATTTAATGACTTTTAGCTAGAAATATATATTGATGCCTTCATTAATCAAGTTACATTTTTAGAGAACAAAAATATTCTTTTTACCTTTCTAGAATCAAGTACCTTTAGTAGATGTCATGTTTCTACCATTTTATTTAAATAATTAGTTAAAATCACTTCAAACAAGATCAATAATATAACATCACAAGAAGAACCTTCACCACAAAATCTTGTGTTGCCTTTCAATCTTCAAAATTAACTTGCAACAATTATTCCACTATTAAAACTGATTTGAAATCAACAAAAAAAAAAGATATTGACTTGGCTAACAAATTACCTACATGCTTAGGTAAAGGGACCTTATGTACATGCCCAAAGAGGCCTACAATTTGTATCCATCCAATGATATGCCAAAATCATCATACAACATATATGCATTTTCATATTTTGCAATGCATGTGACTATGGTGGATTTGTTTGAATTATGGTGACAAATTATTTAGTATATTTACATTTTACAAGTGTCAACGTTTTATGTTTTTCCCATTATGTTTGGTAATAAAAATAACAAAAGTTTAGAATTTGGCATTATATTAAAACAATGAAATTATTGTGCTTTAAAATTTAATTCAAATTATTGGCATGGCCTCTAGTTATTTCTTAGAAATTTGGGCAATAATAACTAATTTGTTTTAGGTATGACAATGTGTCTTAATGTTGTGCATATTAATGGTAAATCCCATAATGAAATTTATTTACACTACATGTAAGTGTAAATGTAAAATCATACACATATGGTTTTACATGACCATGTAAAACATGGTGAAAGCAAATTAAGGGTGAACAACTTTTGTTAAAAAAAAATGATGTATACATTAAGTATTATAGTATGTAATAAACCAAAATCTTCATGGCATTTTTTGGCTATCCTAAACAAAAAGCTTTAAAATTTGCACAATAACATTTTGGAACTCAAAATTCACTTTGAACCAAAATAAAATTTGATTTAATAGTTAGATGAGGAAGATTGAGTAAAATCAATGTACATAAAATATATAACTTAAAATTTATCAACAACCATGGGGCCTATTGTTTGTCATTCATAAAATACTACCAAACAAAAGGAAATTGGAAAATAATGCAATTCCCATCTATAAAATTTCCTCCTTTTTGTTATGAGAATGGTTTGTTTCCTTAAAACAATTGAGCTATTATTATGCATTCATTGTTAAAGAAATGAAAAAAAAAACACATTTTAAATGGAATTTCACAAAAAAAATTAAAAAATTCTAATTTTTCTTAGATTTAATTGATGCATATCAATATCATACACCATAAAAAAATTCACTCAATATTTCCATTGACAACCTTAGTTTTGAAATAAATATTTAAAATTTTAAACTTTGTGATAGATATTGTTTTGTTAAAAATATATTCCATACGTTCAAGTTTTTTGATGTTTTTAGAATGTTTCAAAACAATAGACTAGATTAAATTTATAGCTAATAAAATATATTTAAAACAAGCAAAAATAATTCAAAATGTGATGTCCATTCATTACCAAAAACATTATCGCAAAAATATTATAATTGTGATTAGAATTTTTGGAGGGCTTATGCTTTCACCCAACAATGTATGTGCAAAAAAATGTAAAAAATGTGATTTCTACTTGGGAAGGGGGGAGTTTTCATAATGTTTTTGGTGATAGGCCAACCAAATGGCCCATTGCAAAAAATCAAAATCAAAATCAAAACATGTATGCTTTGGTATGCACCATAATTAATTAAATGAATTAATGTGAATCAAAATAAGTACAATAAATAATATTCAATACTATTGAACACTACTCATAATAATAATAATAATAATAATACTCAAGCAATGAGGTGGGACAAAATGTGCATTCAAGATATTTCTTGGAATAACACCACCATAGTCCCATATTGGTAAAAAATGCTAATGTTTGGGGAATATCGAAGTATCATGATATTTTATGAAGGATCACTCAAAATGACCCATTGCAAAAAAATAAAATTGAGCTTTAGGATACATGCACAACTAATTAATATGGATTTGCAAGAAAGTATGGTCATTAATAATATATAATATATACACATACATGCCTGAAAACATTTACATGAGGCTATGTAAGTGTATTTGACAAATATTTACACTGGCATCATGTAAGTATAAAAAGTTCAGATGTGTAAGTGTAAATGATTCACGTTTTCACGAGATTTACACATTGTGTATACATAAGAGTATTGACACTTACAACACTGATATGTAATGTGTACTTCAGGTTTGGACAAATTAAAGAATAAATTGAAAATTTTGGTTTAGTTGAAGCAGAATTGAGTTGGTAGTACAATGGGTACAAATTGTCTTTGTACTTGGGACGGGAATCAGGGGGACTTTCTATCCCATCCTCCCTGCTTTTGGGCTTATTAACTGCCGCACCCCAATGACAGTTACCACCTCTTTATAAGAGCATCTTTTGCTAGTGGCCATTGCAGAATGTCCGGTGATACATATATATAGGTAGAGGAATGGAATCCTTTGTCTTCTCCATGTGATGTCCTTGCAGTGAGAAGTCTAAACGTTCGAAAGGTTATGGCCCACTTCCTTGTGTTGAGCTTTCCTGTGCCATAAAGCAGTGGCTGAACATGTCTAGTGTATGCGGAGGGCACGTTATCTGATCTAATTGGAGTTTTTCCTCAGCAACAGAAGTGGGCCTTACATTTTTTCCGGGAAAAATTGAAAAAACAATTCTGTCTGTTCCTTCATGTCAGGTAAAGACCCTTTGAGCAGGGTGTTCCTGGAATGGCCTGCTCCAAGGGCTTAACCCTACTTATGTACTCTTATTTTGCAGCCAATCTTCATCACAAGGATTTAGTCAGGGGTTTTTTCTTAGGTGCAAGTTTGCCATTTCAGGGATATTTTTTTGAACAGTGACAATAGAGTGTTTTTCAGGTGTTTTAGTAGTCGCATTTTCATAACTTCCTTTTGGAAAATTGTCAGATTTTTGTACTAAGTTCCAATAGGATAGCAAATAATATGGAAATCCGTTTTTTATATTAAATTTCATTTTCTAAAGCCATATTTGGGTTAATTTTCTTATGGAAGATTGCTACCTCAGCTACATTACAAAACTGAAAAAAATGAAATGGTTTTAGCCTGCTCTTTTGTGCACCACATTTTAATTATTTGGCATCATGTTTGAAGGTCACATGTGAACCAATACCCACAATTGTACTTTCACCTTTTTGCAAGGGTCTCTTAGTAGTGATGTTTTGAGCATACTTTTGCAATTTTCAACATGAAAATATGATTTCAGCACATGTAAAAGACTTTTGTGAAAAAATGGCCGTAATTTACCCGAATTTGGCTAAATCTTCTGCTGGACAATCACCAGTTGAGCTGCATAACAAAATTGGAAAAGAAATAAAAACTGCCTCTTAGTGGCTATAATATAAATCTGTCTTGGAAAATGTTGAGCATTTTAAACTCAGAGACCCAGATCTTGTCACACGAGGGGGTACTTATTGTGTTAAGTAGCAACCCAAAACATTGGGGTGGTATGGTACCAGTGTGGTTGCTAGCTCACCCATACCTGTACCTATCCATTTTTGACTTGAGGAAGAACATCATCAGGCCTGAAAAGACTACATAACCCCTAACAAGCACTGTCTGGGCGTTAGCACAATGTCTTGCATGGTTTTGCACATGGTTTGAATAATGTTTTGCAAAGAATTGAAGAAATATAATTGGGATCCTGTTGTTGTAAATGGTAGAAAGCAGTGTATTTATTTTTTGGCGAATTTTCCCACTGTGGCAACCAATTTGGATTTTTTTGGGATTTTTGGGCAAAAGTAGCCATATTTTGAGGAAAAAAAGTTATATGCTCACCATATTTAGACAATGAGTTCCCACTGGTCGCCAGAACTGGGCAAGAATCATTAAATTATTTTTTAATTATCTGACCTTTAGTCAAATGTGACTCATTTCTCTTCGCCAGTCCACCTGCTTTACGAAATTGGAAAAAAAAAAACCTAATAAGGAGTAAGCTAGTAGCAGGAAGTACTTCCTGCTTCCACAAAGTGGTGGGTTGAAACTAAGCGAGGAGCTGTTGAACAACATATGACATTGGAATTTTTTTTTGAAAGTTATAATAATTCCCATTATTATTGTGTAGTTTCAAGCAACATTTGTGACTAAAATTCTTAAAATCTTGATAATTGCATACAATAATTTCTATGTGACCCTAGTCACAAATCACATTGACATCATCCAATTTCAGATGAAATATATGACAAACACATATAGTCTCATTTGTTGTAAAGTCTATTTGGGTCATCCAATTAGACAACATGTGACATGCCAGCACTTGATCTAGGTTTTTCAAATCTTGTGGCCAGTGGTCACCCACATTTATATTATTATTAGTGAATCAAATCATGTCACATGGCACAGTAGGATTATTTTGTTAAAATTTTTAATGAAACTCAAAATATATCTAAGTTGTTTGTGAACCACTCCAAGAAATTTCCTAATGTGTTTGGAGGGTACCTTTTGCCCTTGAATATCCTTCCTAAAAAGAGGAGACATATTCTTATACTTAGTCTCTAAGAATCGGATGGATCTTATGCTTAGAAGTAGTTGTAAAATCTGTCCCACTCTTAAGGAGTAGGTGTAAGAACTCTCCCTCAGATTTATTTATGTCTAGGTTCATGATGACCTTCACCTTGTGCTACTGCAACATACTAGACCCCTTGTTTTGGGAATGCCCCCCACCCATGGTCTTTTACCTTACACAAGAGCCTATGGGACCCTGTCCTGTAGAGGGATTTCTTTGACCTATTTGTGGCCTCCCCCACCATCTCTAATGCTAAATGTGTTTGTCGGCATTTTGTTGGGAGGCAGGTGTTCAGATTCCTAATAGAGTACACTTGCGTGAAGAGACTTTGGCCCCTACTTTGTAGGTTGTCTTTTCCTTAGTTGACAAGTGACTTTCATGGACGCAAAGCAAAAAATTAGAATGCACAGTTTTTGTCTTTCAACATAAACTTTTTTTTGAATTGTGCTTAAAATAAATAAGTATGTGCCTTTCATTAGATATGTGCTCAAAATAAATAAAATTTTCATGGCAGGGCCATAGTGTGACACATGCCTTGTTGTATTTTTGGATGGTGAACAAACGCATAAGTTTGTCACAGATTGGGTCACATGGATTCTACCGACTATTCTGCACTGCACTTTCAGGAAGGACTCAGAAGTGAAAACTCATAAGAGTACTACAATTTAATATACTTATGCCTCCATGGTTGCTGTGCAGTGATATTGTTTTTCAATTTACTGAACTTACGCTATTGGCTACAATCCCTGAGGGATGAACTTTCCCTCAGGACTTAGCGTCCATCCTAAAACGTTTTAGAACTTTAAGAAAATAAATCTGAGATGTCCTTTCCGCTCATGGAAGGCCCTCGTAGGAGGCCGCAACCGTAATACGGGTACCACCCGAGACGGTAACTCTAATCGGGGGCCTTTAACCATCACGAATTGTCTTCCCTGTAATATGAAAATGTCAATAATCGAGTTGCCGCAGCATCACGGGGCCATTTCTTCAAACCTCTCAGCAGCCATGGCTTCAAACCTTCTTTCGCCTTGACGTGAAGGATCAATGCTCGTCATATATTCGCACTGATGGCCCCACTTATCTTGCAAGTTGCTACTCGGGGCGTCAGTAAAGGTTTTCACTTGTCTGGAAGACGCGGTTGCCATTCTTGAATTAAGCGTATAAAATGCTCTCCTCTCAGCATTAATCTGACGCCGTGCTTGGTTTTTTCACAGACATCCAGTCCCTCGTCTCTCTTCCTCATTCTTGAGGCTCTTTGTCCTGCCCGTCTCTTGGGCATTTGTTGCCTAGGTCTGTCACTAAGAAAAATCTCACAGTTCCGGTTCAACTTTCATTCTGGGATTTTCTCCTTCCTTATAGTTTGTCGTATGTTTTGCGTTTCGCCTTTCTATCTTCCTCTCTTTATATTTCTGTATAATGTCTTCCAATTCATGAGAGCAGGCAGCTTCTTGCCCTGATCAAGGAAAACCCCTTACTGTTGTTGCGGAATCGCAAAACAACACTGCAAGTTGCCGTTGAAAACAACTCCAGAGAGATTGAGAGAGTGCTATTAGTATAAATAAAGTCGACGAGAATGACGGATGTTGACCCATTACAACCTCTTCCATGGGCGCTTGAAGGAGGACCGAATTATGATCCTGTTGGCGATGTAAAGAGATGGGCGACTGCGGCTGGAAGGGAACTAACAGCGACTAGGATACAGCTCAAAAGACTAAGAAACTGCTCAAAGAGGGAACTCGGAAAATAATCGTGGATGCCGCAAACGCTATTCTCATTGGCGCATCACTAATCGCAAGCGTTACGTATACAAGCTGGTTAATCCTCCCTTACGATGACATAGTGCACAAAAAGGCAGTGAAGGTGTTTTGGGCGTTCAACAGCTTGTCTTTCTTTTTCGCAGTTGCAACGGTCTTGGGTTGTGCATCTGTAGCGCTGCCAAATTTCGAACCCCGTAAACCTCGGGGACAATGTTTCACCATGATGTGCAGACTCAGAGTTTCTTTTGTTTTCTTTATAATTTCTGTTGTTTGTGTGCTAGGTGCCTTTACGAGTGCGGCATTTGTTAGAGTGCCCAACCAACAGGATACATATTTCATTCACGATAGCATAATCATTGCCATAATTGTGGGAGGTTTATTTCTATGTTTTGTTAGCATGGGATATTTTATAGCAGTTATAATTGTTGTAACATAGAAATGAGGGAGTGTCGAGACCTCTTCCTCCACCACCCCCATGTCGAGCCCGAACATCGAGCTCTGTCTGCGTCAGGCCGATCTCGTCGCAGACAGACGTAGTGAATTTATATATAAGATTTGACCAGCCAAAATGGGCAGTCCCTAGAAAACTTTGCAGTCAGGTTTTTATCAGTTTTCAGCGGTTCATTTTTGAGTGTCAAGGGGAGCGCTTAAGGAAAACGTCGATCTCGATTTCCCTCTCCATGTTGTGTAGGAATGAAGATTGATTCATGAGTGAAGACAGACTTATACCTTATATCTCATCAACAGCAGGGTTTCTAAATATATAAATAAATTTCAATATTTTTTCAACTTTGTGATTCAAAATTTTGTGTGTTTTTCCCAAAAAATAGCAAAAATTAGTAGTATTTCTTTACTTTACAGATAATTATGACTTTTAGTTTTAAAAAGAATGAAATCAAAAATTCTTTTTGTAGTTTTAGTTTTATTTATTTACTTATATAAAAAAAAAAAGTTGGTGAGAACCATCAAATGATAACTGACTGTTATCAAATTTATCAGAACCAGCATCATCAGAACTGATTAATTTTTTTATAAAAATATTGATAACCTGACTTGATGTATAATTTTTTTAAAAATTTGAAAATGAGAACTGGAAATTTTTGTAATTTTATTTGTGAAAACCGGATCCAACACGTATTAAAAAAATATGATAGCCCCCAACACTGGTCTACACCACTGAGGTTCTAGCCAACTGTGGCCTACTGCACAGTTGAGATTGGAGGAAATGGCTTCTACAATTCATCCCCTAAAGCTCCTATAGGCGTGATTCCTTCAGGGATTGGGCGATTTGGTCTCTGCTGTAGAGGTGATAGACTGCAATGAGGGGCGAAAGGAAGTAGGAATGTAGTAATCTTGCAATTTGTTCACGTTGAATGAGAGTGCAATTTCCAAATTACTACCAATATTTGTGGCAGTTTAATGTACACTTTTGGAACTTCTTTGCATCTTTGTACCGTGTTTCAAATGATCTTCATCAGTGCATTTTTTCCAATTTTCTGATGTTCCATCATCGGCTAGTATCTCAAGAAAGATTTAGCATTAACTGGTAACATGACAGGTTAGATAGTAAAAACAATTGTAATCATGTTTTGTGACTTGCAAATCAAGCCTTCTAAATCTATCAAATCCAATCCAAAACCTTTTCTTTTTGTACGACTTCTTTCAAAAATTTCTGCCAAAAAAAGCTGTTGCAGGGGTTGCAGCCCCAAATATTAATTGGCATTTTGACAAAATTTTACACCAAAAAAAGTGCTGATCTCAACATTTCAGGGATTTTTTATGAAATTGGTATATTTACTTCAATATCACATTGTGGTTACAACCAAATGAATAGTAAGTAGCAAGTGGCATGTAGGTGGTTAGTAGGTGAGAAAAGGTAAGTAGTTAGCTTAATTTGTTGTTAGTGCACAAGAATTAGAAGGTAAGTAAAATAAATAAAATAATAGAAACAACAAAGTAAGCTAACCACTATTTTTTAAAAGGACAAGAGCCAAATGAATAATTTTTCATTCTCCATCTGTACATCATTCAATAGTGTGAGTTATGCTGATGACCAAAGGGTGAAATGACTATGTTATGCCACAAGTGTGAAATGGTTACCTATCTAATTTTCCTTTTCAAAACTAGCTTTTGTAATTTAATTGAATTTCCAGTAATAAAAACTACTCAAAATTCAATATCTCCTGGACCTTAGGTCTGAATTATTCCAAATCACTTTCATTAAATTCTAATTATTGAGGACTTTCCAATGATACAAAAAGTGCACCCAAATTTAACTACAATTTAAATTTTGGTTTAAATGAAGTTTTAGTGAAATTTTTGTTTAATATTCAATTTCCATTGTAGGCCAAAACATTATGAAACAACTTGGTGCACCCCTACTTCTTGAATGCTTTCCAATGGTATGAAGAATGTAACACAAGGCATCATGGTTTGGGAAACCTCAATGTGACAAACGAAACAAACAAAGCATCACAAACATGTTGACCTTGCCAATAAATAAAATGTTGTACATGTGCATTTATGTATGTATACAAATATACATATATTATTCTATGATTTATTTGTATGTGTTTGTGTGTATGTGCATATATGTGTTTATACATGTGTAATAATGTTAAGATCATTATAGTTGCAATATTGAACCACTTATGTCATTATAATTTAGTATTACATGCACATAACAAATTTTGCAATTGAAGACACTAATGTGTGTTAAGTAAGAAAATAATCATTGAAGGTTTAACATAGAAAATGAAAATTCATCAAATGAAAATTAAATAATTTATTTTTGTTTTCAAAAAATATATTTAAATTTTGCTTGGTAAGATTAACATCGTTTGTCATCATTAAAGAGGAACACATTCAAATGCAAAAGATGATAAGACGTGAACATTTTATTTCAACAAACATAATGAGGGAATTACAATGAGTGGAAAAATGGTTGCACACATTTTGTTCTCATTGTTATGTGCACCAATTTGCATTGGCAATCATGATAAAACAGTTTCAATTTAATGGATCAAAATATTAAAAATTGAACTAAAATAATTAAATTTCTGTTATGACAATGATTTTATAAAATCCTCAACCTCTCATTTAATTGTGATGTAAAATGTTGTCTTTGTGAAATATGTTTTTCATAAATATAACAACGGTTATGAATTAGATAACAACTTATGAAATTAGTTTTTGGTACTGTGTGATAATACAAATTGGGGAATATAATTGAGTAATTTGAAAGTAAAATAAATGAGTTTATGATCTATGCAATATGCTTGTGTTGTTTTAGAATGACATTGTTGTATTACTGCATTTATTCATATGTGATTTATTTGTGTATCATTAATATTGGTGCTTTCTAAAAAAATAAGTTGAAAATTATATTTTTTTCATAAATGTTTGTAATGTTGATGATTGATTTGTTTTGTTTAAAAAGTTTATATTGAAATCTTCAATTATTATAGTTAGATGACATGAAAATATTTTTTGTATAATGTTTTCTAGGATATAATTGAAATATGACACTTACATCTTGGGTGGTTTATATTTTGCAATTATGTACAATGTTTTTCTTATCTTGTCATTAAAAGTGCAATGATAAATTTAACACTAAAATTTGTGATTGTTGTACTTTCTATCAACAACACATTGTCATCATAAAATATTATAATGCCATGTTCATCATAATATGATAATAACTTTTGTGATAAAACATTTTAAAGCAATAAATTTAAAAGCAAAAACATAAAAAGAATGAGAGAATGGAACCCAATCCTAGAAGGGGGCAAACCCCCCCCACCCCCCTTAGAATAAGGAAAAACTGAAGTAAGATGGGAAAGAAAATAAATGCCATCCTTATTAATAAAATAATTAAAAAATAGAGCACAGCCCGGAACAAAAGGGCAGCCAGGACCCAAAAAAAGACAGCCCGAAAAAAAGAAAAACAAGAAAAACAAAACCTCAAACAAGCCTTCGCGCTTCACCAACGTCGGCCCCGCCTCCACGCTCATCTACAAACGCGCATCTCCATCGTTTCTCAGCACTCCTCACATCGATGCTCCTCAGAAGTTGATGGGGTTCAAGCTCCAGAATCTGATGGTGTTGAAGCTCAGCTCCACAAGTTGGCCGATCTTGTTGAAGCTCATGTATAGACTACTAGGATCAGACACAGTAGTAAGTAGTAGCGCAGGACAGGAATATTTTGTAGAGACTAGCTCTTTCTGTTGCAAAGCGTGTAGCATACACAGCTGCCACAAGGAATTGTTCCAAGACTTCTGGATCTCACGGCAGCTGTTACTGAATTCCATATTAGCTGCTGTTGACCATGCGGCAGTTCTGTCTGATAAGCCTTCATCTCGTGTAAGCACTCTTGAAGATGTCATCTTGACATAAGCGGAAACCATGGAATCGAAGAAAACTTGCTCAACATTTACAAACGTTTGCTCAATGAGTACGATTCTAGAATCCAAGGGACGCTCAGTATGAATGGTGAAAAGGCCGCGCCCATTGTTGGAAGTTTTAGCCAAATTGTTGCTCGCCATTGCGTCTGTCTCGGAGTTTCTTCGGATTTGCTCTCTTACGATCCGCTTGCTGCAAGAAGCTCACGCTCACATCCGTGACCATCCGTTTGAATTCTTCAGGGAGAGCTTCCGCAGAAAAGGGAGGAATTGAAGTTGCTGATCAGAGGTTCTCTTCAAAAGCTAGATCTGGACAAAACTGGTACCTCACCAATTTCAAATCACTCACACTTAAGTCACAAGTTGGAAGGATTAAAACATTATATCCCCTTTGAAGGACAATAAAACTTCACTTTTTGAGGAAGGAGAAATGTTTCTGTGGTTAGTATGATTTCCAAAAGAAAGAAAATTCCACATCTTAAAATAAAAAACAAAAGGTTTGGAGCCTGCATTCCCCCCACGACAGTAAACTAGCGTCCATTATAGCACTATGGATGATTGGATGGATGGACACTAAATATTATTAGCACCGGTCTGTGTCCTCTTTGTACTAGAGTAGTTAACTTAGGTTCTTGTTTTTACTTTTCATTTTATTTTAAATACCTTTTTTTTTTGTGCAACTGAACGACAGGAAACAATGAAACGAAAAAAAATGTTAACTATTTACCTTGACCTACATACTAACCAATTACATTACCCTAGCTACTTACAAACCACATAATTGTCCAGGCTACCTATGTAATCATCCACACAAACACATGTGAAATGATGATTTTTTAGAATGTATCTATGAAGAAGGTATTATTAGAACTAGATGTCTCCATGTTGAGCCCATTAACATAACATGGAGACATATGGTTCCAGTGGTCGGCTTTTATTAAAAAATTTGCCCCCATTAGCATAACAAGGTTTGAAGTTTGAACATACATGCTTTTACTCACCTAATTATCACCTAGTTTATTCCAATTGGGTTGAATGTCAACACAACATTTTTGTGTGGAACATGTATCTTGTGAAGATACTGATTTTATTTGAATAGATATCCACCAACTATCTGTATAAAATATTTTTAACAAAACGTACAGTAACCGCTGGGGTGGCAGATTATGCCATTCTTTTGATCACATTATATAATGTAATCTTCCAGTGATGATTATACATTCATAAATACTGACCAAACCGCGTTTATTGAACATCAATCTTTCTTTAAATTGTTCAATCTGTGGCCCCAGACCTTGATGTTGTGGAATGGCCTCACCTTAACCATTATGTTGGGTGTGTCACCTAGTGCTTGACATTGGCTTGACCATTCCATAGTACTTAACTCATTTGTATAAGGAGTTAACACTTGTCTTTGTCTTTTTTAGAGATGCAACTTTCAATTTGATAAACAAATTGTAACACAAAAAGTACAACAGGCATTGGTCTTATTTGGGCAAATTCTTGATCCCAAAAATCATTTTCACATGTCTTGTCGCCCTTGGCACTGAAAGAGGTCATCTTGCAAATTGTGATGTGTAATTTGTGCATGTTTGTTAAAATTTTGACATGGTAGAAAGTAGAGAGAATTATACTAAAACCTGAAACAGAAGACTTGTTCAAGTTGGGTTCTTTGGGTTCAAAGGCCGTTGAAAGTGCCAATGTTTCCAAACGAATTTTTTTTCCAAGAAGCCTCAAGATTGTGGCATGTGTAAATTTATAAGGTCTCATACACCCACCCTCATTTTCAACTTGGCACTTGTTTGAAGGTTAATATTTTGGCCAATTTTCATTGTTGAAGGGATAGAAAACATGTGACTCTTGTGGAATACTTTTCTTTGTATTTGGGGGCCCATCCTTTGAAGGAATTTTGAAGTGTGAATGGTCATGAAGAGTTCAATATACACAGTGACCAAGGGTGATCAAATGGGTCAAATACCGTTTCACCTATGCAAATCAATCTTTGGCCTTTACCCTAAATCTAAACCCTGTTACTTCACATTTCGTTCTCAATCTCAGTTGAGTCATGTGAATTGTGGAGGCTTCAGATGATTCTTTAGGTTTTTAAGCCTTGGGAGCACCGCATTTACCCTCCGTGAAGAATGAGTGGACCCAGACAGAGGGTCACAAAATTTCTGACTGTATAGGCCCACTGCACAGGCTCCACATTGTGGGGGATGTTTTGTAGCCTGCCTGAAAGTGCTTTATATCATCCATGTATACTAGGGCCTTTATGGTTTGAAATATTGAAACATCATAAGATAATACATTATATAGTTGAGGATAAACCATATTATTTATCCACACCATGCAATATATATATTTTTAAAATTCTGTTGAAGCGTCAGTTGTGAGCATCCCAAGAGGGATTTAGCACTAAATGATGACTTGTTATTTGAATCTGTCCAAAAAAAACCCATTTATAATTTGGTTATCCACAGTGATCAGGAATAGACATTAAGTGATATTGACCCACTATACTCTCTTTTGATGAATCATTTAATAAATAAAAATATTAAGACAAAATATTACTTTTTAAAATCATAACAATGTGAACTTTTGCACAAAATATTGCTGATACCATGGGTTGATTCATTTTAATATTGGCATATAGACCTAGGATTGGAAGCTAAATAAGAGGATAGTTTGGCTCTCAATGTCTAGCTACATATGTGGAAAGCAATAGATGACCAAAAAAAACTCACATCTTTTGAAATGCATAATTCCAAATAAATTGGAATGAGTTGTAAGTTGTAACTCGTTTAATTTGCATATTAACATCATTCAAACTAGTGTGGCCTGTGCCATTGGCCCAAGTGAGAACTTGTCCTCAATTGATTTTTCCTTCCAAAACCTCGTTCTTTGAAATTTATTTGAATTTTCAGCGGCAGAAATCACTTAAAATATCTCCCACATTCTGAATCCAAATCCTACCAAATAAGTTCCATTAAATCCTGCTCATCAAGATCTTTCCAGCAACACCAAAGGCACATTCCAATTCCTCCAAAATTTTCAGCTACAATTTAATTTAATGTTTAGTAAAGAAATCATTCAATATTCAATAAAAAAATTTACACTGCAAGTCCAAAGGTCATGGAACCAAGCCCATGCACCCCTCCTCATCAAGAGCTTTCCAAAGACACCAAGGACACAATCTGAAGCATCCTGGTTT
>Ga0116230_10002044_pt1 | contig 19432 bp, 19 predicted proteins | sample S1TSphfallax_3_FD_88678 | JGI IMG/M metagenome (GOLD analysis project Ga0116230, IMG submission 88678) | Host-associated microbial communities from peat moss isolated from Minnesota, USA - S1T2_Fd - Sphagnum fallax MG | ecosystem: Host-associated > Plants > Peat moss > Unclassified | place... | reverse complement strand
TTTTTTTTGTCCTTTTGTGGACAACAATGTTCAAGGCTCTTGTCAAGGTTGGGAGATGAAATTAGGGCCAAAAGGCAAAGGCATTTTGCCCTTATTTACAAATGTCTTTATTTTTTTTCTTTTTTTCTTTTTTGGGTGTTGTTTTTTTATTGTATGTATTATAAGTTTTAGTTATTGTGATGGTGGAAGCCACAATCTAAAGTGATCAAAGAAGCTTGCAAATGGTAAATGGAGTAAAAAACTATGGTACTAACAAGCATAACTATGGTCAACACTTTTAGAAGGAGCTTTCAAGCACCTTCCCTTTTAGAGGTAGTTGTGAAACTGATTTTCCTAGATGTGCTTATTATACATTTTACAATTTTGGACCCCAAATAGATAGGTAGGTTTGTGTATCATCATAAAACCTTCATATAATCATGTAGAATGTATTCCTTGGATCTTCATAAGAGTTTTGGTTGTCTCCTTTCATATTTTGTATGCTAAAACTATAAGGTGAGTTTTCTTCACTTATAAAAACATTGGAAAGACATAATCCCATGACCATGACAAAATGTTTGTTCACAAACATCAAAATTGGAAGTATGATTGGAACAACAAAAATGAAACCTTTGTTATTCACATTTTTCAATTGGAACCAAAACCAAAACTGGGCTACAAATAAGAAAACGATAACATTTGTGCTTTTGGTAACAAGAGAAAAATCATAGTATATGTTTTTTGTTGATTGTTTATGTTTCAACTTTGATTTTTGGTTTCAAATGATTGGTGTATTTGGATATAATCTTGGTTACTTGTTGGAGGTGATACACATGTTCAAATCTTGGAATAGAGATGTTGATGCAAGGAAATGCAATCTTAATCTTCAATTTTTCATGGCAAACTTAAATGTTGATGAAGGCATCAACCCTTTTTAAAGTGGGGTTAAATACCAACAACAAATAAAACAAACAAACTTCACGAATCTACGAAGAGGTTAAAGGTTCTTATGAACTTGGTCAACATCAAAAAAGTTAAAGCTCATAGGAGAGGAAGCAACTAGGAAAGGCAAGGAGGTGGTAGCTAACAAAAGTGGACATATGATTGAATTCAAATTGAAAAACTTTAAGGCTTGGTCCTGCTTGGGTAAAGGGGATTTGAGTCATAAAGCTCAACTTGACATTATTTATTGGCACGTTTGTAACCTTCATTTGATGTGGTGACCATAACATCCAAATTGGAGTTATAGTTGATTCAAACGAAAGGAAGGCCAATAAAAGGAATATGTGAAATGAAAAGGAAGAAGACATTAAAGGAAAATGCATAGGGTGAAAACAAAGGACACTCCCAAAATGGTTCCTCATGTGTTAAGAACACAAAGACACATGATGAATGGGTTCTTCTAATCACGGAAGTAAATAATGCCATGGTTGTTGATCAAAGGAGGAAAATGGCAAAAATGCCCAAGGGCGTTCATCCTTGAGTAATGTCAAATGAGGATGTTGACATCTCTAAAGTGGGGGTGAATGACAAACCTTTCAAAGTGGAGGGGTTCATTTAGTCAGGGCCCAATTCCAAACCATCACAAGGTGCCTTTCATGGCAGATTGGGTTATAAATCTAAATGTTGGACAATTTTTGGTTTGACACCATTCATGACTTGCATAGGTGTAGGGAATGAGGGTTTGAAGATGGTTGAGGAGATGTCCTTTGACACATTCCCAAGCTCCTTGATAGACTTAAATGTGAGTCTGAAGTGAAAACATCGAAATAGCAAGAAGTTGGGGACATGTTCTCTGACTCGCAACACTTTGGGGGTGGAAAAGCGTGCTGGAGCTTTGGGATGGGACTAGAAAGAATGACAAACACTTAATCATTCACACGGACCTACACAAAACCAAACAACAAGTTGGTTAGTGCATAGTTGGAGCATTTTTGGTGTTAGGACAAGCCATGAGCAAACTTAGACTCACAAGACTCACCATGGCCCGGACTTGGGGGAAGCCACCACCTTCCCCCTTATAATATACTTTGTGCCTGGCCATGGGACCAGCACCCAAATGTCATTTTGTCCCGGGACTCCCAAATGGGAGTCCTAAAATTCCCACAATTGGGACTCCCACAACTTTGGGGGACCCATAATTTTGCGCTCAGACCTCCGATTGAAATGAAGTCTAAAATGAAGTTGTAGCCCTTGTTGAGGGCTTTCCAACGGTATGTTGGATGCCACTTGCACGCAAGTAAATCAGGGCGATTCCTAACTTTTAGTGGTTAGGAGTCAAATTGTCAAATTGACTTCTGACCTTTCTTTTGGCCTTAACTTGTGTTTTAGATGTCCAAATGGGTTATGAGAGCCCATTTTAGACATTTGTGTTCCAAAAACTTTCCAATGGTATAAAAAAACTCCTCAATCCATTGGGCTTTGACCCTTGCAACTATTCTCTGAAAATTTGGGAGTCCATCGAGACTCCAACTCCCAAAGTGGAAGCTCCCTTAGGAGTATGAGGGTTCATTCCTTCACACTTTCCTTCCCTCTCGGGCTTCCTTCTTAGTTTGCAACCTTGCAAGCCCTTGCTTTGGTCGCCAACCCAAAGTTAGGGTTGCAACATCCTTGGCATGTTAAGTTTTTGAAATAGACAACATTGTGATTAGATCATGAGACATGAATTGGTAATCTCAATTGACGAGGCTTTTAATTAGTTGGGAAGTCTATGTTGGGTTTTAATCCCACTTGTCTAAAGGTCGAGGTTAGCCCAAATGTTGATAGATTCATGAGACGAGATGAATATTAAAATTAACCCAATGCATGGCTTGCTATGTGTAAGTAGTTTAAATATTTAATGAAGAACATGGTTAAAGGCATGGACATGAATTGCTAAGACAAATATGGATGTGAAAATGAGGATGTGATTGTTGATAAGTTGATTCAAAGCTCAAATTTACCCACAAGTTCTGGCAAACTTTTAAAAGCACATATGGTTTTTTAGTTTTCCTTGAAAAAGAACAAGTGGGTGCAGTCCATCTCAAATTCTTCCTATGATGGTTTTTGTGATTGGAAAAGTGTTAAATAAGTTTAAACATTTTAAAGAAGTTACATAAAAAAGTTTAAGCCTTCTTCTATGTTGTTGGTGGCCTGCTAGAACCTATTATGAAATTCTGACACTTTCTTATACAAACTTGGACCATCATTTTAATTGGAAAAAACCCGTAGTGTAGGTCGAAATTGGTTTTTCCACACAAAAAAAATGCAAAAATTCATCCAAAATATGCACGGTGTGAGGTCATCTATTTGGCGCTTGGTTGAATCTTACCTGTTGTAAGTGTATGTGGGTCGCCAGCCTACATACTTTACAAAATTGCGAAAAAAAAAAAAACCCTACTAGGAGCAGATCAATTGCAAAATCCATGTAGCTACTGTTGACGGTAGTTAATGTCTGATAACTGCAGCATCTGCTTAGGGGTATCCTATTCAGTGAAATTAGGCATGGAGGTTTTTGCTTTTTCTCGAATTAGGCTAATCAACACATGGGACTTGGAGTTTTTAGGGTGCATGAATATTTTAGCTTCGGCATCAGATATTTGAGAGTACAAGGAGGAACAATTTTCAATCATTGGCATTGTTAAGTATGTTATTTGATCCACTTTTTATTTGTTGAAGTTTAAAAAGAGTTGTGCCCACATGGCATCATTTTTTACATAGATATAATATTTTAGGATTCATGCTTAAGGTGTCAATGTGCAATGTGCATGCTTTGGCCCTTGTTAAAGTTGTAGTTTATTAGAGCTTCAACAAAAATTTGAAAAGTCTAGGCAAATTCAGGCATATTTTTTGAGAATTAGGCACAGGTAATTATTAAGCACTTTCCTTTTAATTTACTTGGGGTCTAACTTGGTAGGCAAGTAGGGCATACCCACAGAAAAAGAAGGCAGTTCCTCTACCGCGTATGGAAATGGAATCTGAAATTTTGAGCACTAACATTTCGGACATGTCTGGAGCACCCACATTTGTATCATGTATGATTCCTTCCAATAAAGTAATGCTTTTAAAAAATAGAGAATTACTGACGAAATTGTGGGAAGTGAAGTGCAGAGATGGTCAAGAAGTCAGATGCCCTCGACTTTATCAATAATGAAGGCGGGAAGCAGCTGGCATAATTCTCCTACATTATGGACATTTCACTGTTTCATTTGTTGGGACTGGGGATTTTTCACAGGGAACTCAACTCACTATGCCTTTATAAACACAGCACCACTGGCTGCAGCAGTGACTTTGAATCTGGACTCTTAATCAGTGTTTTCATTTAAATGATTAAAATTTTGTAATCTCTAGGAAGTGACAATCATCCATTAGAAGATTTAGCCCAATTTGGATGTAAACCAGATTCAAAAGTGAAATAATGCGCACCCTTCTATATTCTGGATACCTGCCTTAACATATTCTAGATTTCTGGTGACTTTTTAATATTTTGTTCCACATCTGGTCCAGTTGGAGTGATGATTTTTTTGGCAGGTTTTCACAAATTCTCAACCTGAAAATTTGGATTTCAACCTAATTGAATGATTTCTTTGTTGAAAAAATGACCCAAATTTGCCAAATTTGGAACAGATAATATAAATGTCACCAGAATTCAACAGCAATTAGACCACTCTCCTCATGGGTCATGATCAGGCCATTGACAGACACCACACATGAGAGCGCTTTGAGTAATAAGTTTTAACCATCTGATTGGTTTTTTTCTTATGGGCCCCACAGGTCACAAGCATGCTCCTCAGACTCCAGAGCCTGTGGAAATCTGGCACATTCAAGCATTGGTACCTAAATGAATGTTTGCGTTGGGGGGATAAAATTTGGTATTAAATTTGTCGCCCTAGTGAAGGCAATTTACTTTGATTACTGATGTTTAACCAATGTCAATTCCATGCAGGTTTGGAATTGGTGAGTGGCAAGGAGGTAAATATCAAGGGACCACGGAATTTGGCAATTGAACAAGGAGTGAATAGTGAGCAGGAAAATGGCTGCAGTTGCCTTCCATTATTGGGTATTAAACTTTCACTAGGCCTTGCCAATGTATGTAGTTGTTCAATACACAGTTTTTTTCTGGTACATAGTGCCATCTTTCAGATGCTTTAATGGGGATTGAGTCATTTAGCTTAGTGTGATTCATACTGGTAATAAGTTGTGGGGACCCCAAAGTTTTGTCTTTTTCTTTTGTGATGGCCTCTTTGATTGGGCAATCACAAATATATATTGTAGTTGTTGCATTTAGGATACATATATAAGTTACAAGAGTCAAACTTTGGGCAAAGCATATGAGATAAAATGTGGTGATATTGAGAACTTGGTGGGAACAATGTAACACATTGGGAACAACAAAAGTTCAAACCCTCCCCACTCCCTCTGTCCCTACCTACCCCCAATGAAATCCTGGGCTTCTTGGAAGCATGATGCCTCACCTCATTGGATGGGTAGGATTTCTATTCCTAACTGTTGTTGGTCATCATGTTGCGCCTACGCTAATGGTCAGGAAATGAATTGCACAGATACAGTATTGAAACTGTTGAATGTGAATTGTACATAGCTGTGTAATGTTGAACTGCTGTATGAGATAAATAGTTAGTACAAGTGGATCTAATTACTTTTGAAAAGCTTTGAAGAAAGGGAATACATATGACTTCTTTAGGGTGGAATTATCAAGATGAATTCTCCTCAAATTTGTAAAGAACAATCTGACAAAAGTCTAAATGTGCTTCAAAGTGCAGAAGTGAAACAGCCATTTGTTACAAGTGCAACTTAGAGCTCATTTTAACAAATTACTAGACATGAACTCACCTATGAACATACACTTTTTCCAAATGATGTAAGCAATAGCTGTGTTGAAACTTTGTAGGTTAGGTTACCACTTAACATTACACAGCAAGTACTCTCACTCAAGGTAGTCCACATAGTGTGGTGCCTGCAGTATTGCACTTGGTTCCATGATTCTTGAGTAAAATTAGATGGTCTACTGAGCTTCAATTTGGCATCTAGTCCAATCATCATTTTGCTCATATGACCCACTCAAAGCCTTTTTGTTTGGAGGCATTTTTGGCTTTGATACACATCTTCCCCTATTCATCTTTTTTGCTCAGTGACCCATTCAAAACCCTTTGGCGTCTGGTGGGTGTTTTAAGGTTGATGCTGCACATCCTTGGTCTGTGGTGGTGTGGCATAATTGTGAATGAACACTCCAATTCCTGCACTCCTCTTCTGCTGTAGCTGGGAAAGGAAACCTGTACGTTTTCCACACAACATGATGCATCTGGAAAGTGTTGAGAGTGATGTCAGAAGAAAGTTTCTCGAATACAGTGAGACTCATTATAACACAATATGTGCTCTGGGTTTGAGGCTTTGGAATAAAGGGAGCCCCGAGCCTTCAAGGGTTGTCAAAAAGACCATGGCAATCAACAGATGGCTAGCAAAATGCTCTAATTTATTTATCTCTCTGGAAAGGACTTAGATTCCATGCACCTGCAAAGAAAATGAATGCCCTTTTCACAATTTGATAGATGCTTTCAAGTGGAGGCTTGGGAGAATTTCCAATATCACAAAAATGAAAATAAAAAACTACTGAGTGCAATATTTTGTTATATCAAAAATCTTATGTTCCCCTCATGAGAGAAAATACTAAGTTCATCAATCCTCATTGAGGGAGGCTAATGGCCAATTAAATTTGGGTAGATCTCTATGGGTAAAGAACTAAGAGCTGAGGTTATAAACTAAGGTAGCCACGGCCTGCAAGGAAAAGCCAAATATCAAAAACAGGAGGTTCCAGGAATTAGTCATGCTATTCAGCCAACGAAAGATGTTGCCAAATGTCTTGTACTTAACCTATAATCGATGTCCTCTCATGAGTCATGATCAACTAATGTCAATTATCTCTTTCCTAGTCTTAGATTACTTTCAATAGCACCTGCTCTCATATTTACAAGTGATGATTCTGCAAGTTTGCTGTTTTCCTAGGCCCCCCACCAGCCTTTTTTTTTTAAGGTTTTTGAAAATTTGAACCAGTGGCTGGCTCTTACTTATAAAATATTGTTACAAATTTGGCGATATTGCAAGTGCCAAAGTACAGAACATTTGGTTATACAAAAATTGAATAAAACAGAAAATTGGCTACATGCAGTAAAAAAATTTCAATACAAATTGGTGACAGTTCCAAGTTTATAGGAGCAAAAATTGGTGAAATTTACAAAGAAAAATCAGCAATATGGCTATGGAGCCTATGTAGTACAAAGTTATTTGGTGATGCATTACAGAACTATCTTGCAAAAATATCTTAGGCATGCATGAAAACTCTTTTTCATTGCTAGGTGGTTGTTTCACAACAGGAGTCAGGAGATGTGAGGAGACTAGACTCAGGAGTTATGACAATAGATAGTAGACACTAATGACTTGAAACTACATATTACATAGTACGTAAACACACACACACACACACTCAAATTTGACTACGCAATGCACATAGACTCAATGGTTCACATGACATAGTACATACACAAATTACAATGCACATAGGCATGTATTACAAACTTAGACAGATATGCAAACGAGGCACTAGACATCAGTGGTGAGACATTCAAATTATCAAACACAATGAATAGACACATAGACACCAAACACTCAAACATAACATAGGATTAGACATCAAACACAATGGGTTAGACTTTGGACATGGGACAAAGATCAATCATTCAAACTGAAAAGGCACACTCAAATTCAAACACAAATATACACTTAGAAAACAACATTCAAAGTTAAACATCACATAAACAAGACAAACAGTGGACACACATGATCTTTCAAGCAAGAATTCAATTACATACAAACCAATGGGCACTGGACAATGGCTAAAAGATAGAAATGGATAGTTGCAAAAGGCAAAAACAGACAATGGTAGAAAGCAAAAACAAATAGTGGCAAAACTCTTGACTCTTAAATGCAAGTGAAATTTTGTAACTTCTTTAGTGAAACAACAACCTAGTTATGGCCAAAAGCTATCATCATTGAGATATATGGGACCATAAACCAAAAATTCTAATTCAATTCTCTTTAAGGTTTTTGCTCTTTCTAGTCATCAAAGCATGCATCGTAGGAGAATGTATCCAAAGTGTAAAAAGTTTGGAAATACATTCCAACAACTATGTGTAAATGTTCGTTGAGGTGGTTCTTCAACTTTGACTTCATGAAAAAAAAGGTGGAGAAGGTTTTTTCATCTTTTAAAGATCCTAGGACTTGCATGGTTGCAATTTCTACTAGCTTGAAAAATTCAGGGAATGAATGCCTTAAAATGCAAGAAGCTTCCAAAATGTGCCAAAATTGAGTTATAGGGTTGACATGAAATGGAGCCTCCATTGTAATAATAGTACTGGATTTTATGGTAATCTTGAAGAGGCTAGATTACCTATCCAAAGCAGTTGCATTAAATAGAATCAATGGACAAATCCTAGTTGCTTTTAGGGATGTTGTATTTGCCTTTGAAATTCTACCAACCTGTAAGCATTGTTCAAAGTAGTATCGAGATTTGATCAGTTCAAAATGATGATCAAAATTTTGCTCTATGTCAATAGATAACAAATCCTTGTAACATCCATCAAATGAGATGTTGGAAACCTACAAATTAATTTTTGAATGAATGATTTTACTGCAACTACAATATGTACATGAATGAATCATTATAATCACATTTTAAAAAATGAATTGATAATGGGCACTAGCTAGAAATCATTGGGCATTCAAACATAATAATGAGCTATTTGTTGCTAAGAAAAAAATATTATTGTTGGTTAAACTAGTGTAATGAACAAGAAATGAGCAATGGTAAAATATGACAAGTATGGAAACAAAACATGGTTGAATATAAAAAACTTGATCAAGATGCTTTTGCATCACCGACAAGAGTAGAGAAGATCTTTTGGGTCACTTGGATCTTTTCACCATTAGATTGTAAATGTGTAGCCCATAAAGTGAAACCAATAGAATCAAAACACAAATAATCAACATTGGGCATGTTTAAGTCCAATGAAGTTGCCTTCCATTTCAGATGCATTGTGTTATGAATACAAGCAACTAGATCTTGGAACTCTTTGAACAAATTGGACACATACTTCATGGCACAATTTGAATAGTGAGAGTAGATTTGTCTTTAACAAATTTTGATGGTTGCAACATAATCACAAACGAATATGTCCCACTTTTGTGCAAACTTCATTAGTCCATGGATTTTTTCCAACATGGGTAGTAAACAAGCAAGAAAAATCAATAAATTCACACCACACAAAAGTTCATAATCAACTTTGGTAATAAAGAAAGATGGACCATTTTCAGCCATTTTTGCAAGTAATGGCATGTACATGGACATCATTCGCTTTGATGGATTAAATATGTTGATCTAGTGTGTTTTGACATTCCACAAAATCTTGTTTACATTTGCCTTCATTAAATTTGCAACTTTCAAAAACTTAAGGTGTCGTTTTGAACTATGAGGAAAAAAAAGAAAAGGACTAAAACAAATCCTCTATTCATCTCACCATAAGGAGTTGAGATAATGTTTGCACAATTAAATTTGTGCAATGTGCCATGTAGTGGATGCCTTCCAAATGAAAAGCAATTACTTATTTATTTAACAGGTAACCCCCATTGCACACCCTTTAAAACACATTAACACCATCAACCCCAAATGACATAAGTTTTGTAACATTTTCATTAAAAACACCCCTATATTTTTTCGAAGGCTTCATTGATAACTTTAATCGGATTGTTTGCCCCCTCTTTCAGTGACATGCTCCAAAGAAAATAATATATGCAACCAACACCAATCTTGAACAACGTAACAATGGATCAAAACCCAAAATTGATTATCAATCACAATGACCTCATCACAAGATAAAGCAAGGTACTTCAAACATTAAACAATTTGCTTATGTAAGCATTTTGCCATTACCCAACTACCAGAATCACTCCAATGATTTCAAGTAGCATAGGGACATTGAGATAAGAAAATAGAGGTTTTAAAACTTCAAATTCTAACATAGGTATGCCTTGTTGTAACAAATGCATAATTGTTGTTTTTTTCTTCCCCTCTCCCCTTTCAAACCCTCTTGAATCACTTGTTTTGCAATTGAATTGTGGCTTCGTTGAAAGAAATTACCTCATTTTTTGCACAACTACATTTGTTGTTGATGTATATTTCACTTGTTTTTTTGCCCAAATTTGGCATGTCATAGATTACCTTCGTTTTTCTTGCATGTTTTTCAAGTATATTAAATTTTGACCTCAAAATAATATCCTTACTTTTCATAAATGAACATACAATGCATTTCACTTTATGTATTTATCCATATTCACTTTTCAACATCTCAACCCATGAAAATTGTGTAGCCCAAATCTTTTGACATTTCTAGGAAAAATTATAGTTCTTTTTTGACTTATTTAAGTGAGGCTCATTTTTTTCATCTTTTGGCAACACATGGATCTCAAACAATTTAAGAGCAACATGAATGAAGGTTGGCACTCCACCAGGGCACACCGATTTGATTGTAGGATTGTTACGTTTTGATTTAAAATTTGAGTTGTTTTACAACTTGCTCTTGCTCGAATTTGCTTCAAAATATGGCATTGGTCAAACTTTGTGAAGAATCACAAGAGAAGATGCTTCATCGGGACTTTTGTTAGATTAAAAAAATTGCAACAACACACTATGTACTTTTTATTTTTTGGTTGGTGCCATGGTGTTCAAACAAGTAACAATAAAATCCAAATGCACACAACACAACAAAAAACTTCAACTCACAATAACTAATGCACATACATTAAAGCCACAAACAAGAAGCTACAAATTTGCAATGGAACAAATGCAAAAATTGTAAAACTATGAGCGTTGAGCAGTGAGATGTAAACTCGCAAAGGTGATTGTTTTTTTGAAAACACAAGAACTCTAAAAACTCAAAAAGAAAAGTTGGTCGAAATCCATTTTTGATTCTTGGCTTTTATGTCACGATGACTTGTTATGACACATCACAATTCACAATGTTGCATTCAACAAGTGATGAAACTTGTGATCCCCACTACTAGCTTCCACTAAACTCCATTATGGCAAAGGTCCTTTATTTGTTACAACTTTAGTTCCTAGCACTAGCACTGATTATTGGAAATGGCCTTTGGCAATAGCGTGCTCCATCATGATCGCAAGTAGTGATGATAAGACAACCTCACCTTTAGTGCTATGTTGGCGAAGCTTCTGACATTTACAATGCTATTAAGTGATTAACCTAAATCAAACAATACAAATTGGTGATATGTGTTATGTGGATGATGATCATAGTTGGCAATCTGATTTAGGGTTTAGGGTGCAAGGTGGTGATCCCACTCAGCGGCACCAATGATATATGGCGATATTGTAATTTTTTTATAAATAAATCCTTTAACAACTTTCACACCACATTTTTTTCCTTCGCTTTCTTTCTGGCAATTTTTTGCCAATAAAAAAAAGGCTGGCCCTTACCTTCTTGGTATCCCCTCATAGTTTTATGAACCATCATTGCAAGTCTTGCTTGCATCTGGAACAAAAGAGAGTTTGACTACCTACACAGCTGAAAAAGCCACTAAAACTGAAATTGATTCTTTCCTTCACAGTGCTGGTTTGAACTATGAACATTGCTACTCCAAGTAGAATTCCTAAGAAAAGTTATTCCTGCAGAGCAAGAAGTGAATCAATAAGTGAACACCCACCGGCCTGCCCCCCCACCCCATGAGGTGACCATTGGAACTAAAGCCTTGCTCCCAAAATGAACTCCCCCATTAAAATGGGTGTGAAAAATCAAACAAACTCATAGTCAACCTTGGGAACTGAAAGTTTGCGCCAAGCCAGTGGTTGGGTGGGTTCAAAAAGGGTCCCTAACAGAAACTCTCACTCTTGGTGATTGCCAATCATGGTCGTTACCAATCATGGTCAATACCAACAGAAAATTACTTACTCCAGTAACAAAAACAAAACAATTTGGTGTTCGAAAAACAGGCAGAAACGGACAGGGCTCTCTTACTAGCTTTCTGTCTCAATAGGGAGGAAGTAGAATCATGCTGCATTATTAAACCACCCATCTCCAGAAGTGGGGGTGGGGGTGTCTCTGTGTAGCAGCAGCAACAGGGCAATATTCACAGACCGGAAATTAAATAGTATTATAGTTAATTATCGAGTGGGTGGTGGTTCAGGAATTTCTGAAAACCGGAGACCATTTGCTCCCCAGACTTCTGACACCCCCCTCTTCCCCCCTTTATCATCAGTCTGTTGTTTGATCATATATGCCAGTCCCCCACACGAGATCATATGTGCAACCCACACCAGAAACAGACAACTTTTTAAGTGGTCTAAGAGACAAACAAGAAACAACCAACTTGTAGGAAGAGCAGGAACAAAGAGTATGCACGAGAGGAGGTGTGAGGCCTCCATTTGACTTCACCCCCACTCCTAATTCTGTTGTCTCCATTCTCATGATCTCCACACCATACAATATATAGTTCAAGTGCCATGGAGTCCCTCACACCTTGGGAAGCGTGTATGAAATCAATCTAGTCTGTTGTTTTGTGTCACATTGTGCAGTAGTGCAACAGTTTGTGTCTGATCTTACAGCTAGCACAGCAAGAGTGTGGGCTTCACCCAATGTGGAGTGTCTGAAGCTGCACCAGTCTTTGGAGTTGAATCTTTTTGGGTTTATGATCGATCGCACATTGGGATTGAGAATGAGTTATGCCGTTTTGTTTTGTTTTGGGGAGTGTTGATGTTGTGTGAGTGAGTTCAAAGGATTCAGCTACGAAAGAGACTTCAGTGATGGGGAGTTCGTGGATTCGTGGAAGCTTGCTGGGAGCAGGAGCTTTCGGGCATGTGAACTTGGCGATGGATAGAGTGACAGGCTCCTTCTTTGCAGTGAAAACCGCTGTTTGTTTCAATGAGAGTGATGTGGACGCGGACGCTGGTGCCAAGAATTCGCTGGCGGCAATGGAGAATGAGATCCAGATATTACAAGGTTTGGAGTCGGAGTTTGTAGTGCGGTGCCTGGGAAACGACTGGAGTGAGGAGGGCGGGAAGCGGATGCGTAACGTATTCCTGGAGTACATGCCTGGCGGCAGTCTCTCAGATCTCTTGAAGCAATTCGCTGGAGCGCAGCCTCTGGATGAGCATCTCATCCGATCCTACACTCAGAGCATTTTGCGAGGGATTGATTACCTCCATAACCGTGGAATTGTTCACTGCGATATCAAGGGGAGAAATGTGCTCGTTGGCAATGCAGGCAGAGTGAAGCTAGCGGACTTTGGATCCGCGAAGCGCATCAATGCATCAGCAGGTATTGAGGTTTCGAAAGGAAAGATCACAGCGGCGGGGCGGACTTGTGGTGTTTTGAAAGAGCAAGAGCTGGAGCGACAGCAGTTGAAGAAGGACTCTACGATGGGGAAGGTGAATGGGACGCTGCTGTGGATGGCTCCTGAGGTGGTGTTGCAGAAGGAGCAGGGATTGCCCTCGGACATCTGGTCGCTGGGCTGCACTGTTGTGGAGATGGCCACGGGACGTGCCCCATGGGCGCACATTGCGGATCCTTTAGTCGCTCTGTACCGCATTGGGTGCACAGACGAGGTGCCGCAAACGCCCGCTTGTCTCTCGCAGGAAGCGCATGATTTTCTTGCGCACTGCTTTCAGCGTGACCCTTGCAAGCGGTGGACCGCCGCACAACTCCTCCAGCATCCGTTTCTCACAGTGAATCCAGGACAAGCTCCGGCATCATGCGTGGATGCTGTTGGAGCTCCTGGATTTCAACCTTCAAAGAAGACTCAGGTTGTTGCTCCTGCTTCTCCTACCAGCGTTCTGGAGCTCCATCACGGTTCGACGAGCAGCAGCTTGGTTCTCTCCCCCTCACTCGAGAACTCTATTCCGCGTCTCTCCACTCCTTCCTTCTGGAAGAAACTCGCAGCTCTGGAATCTCCCAGGAATAGGCCACAGATCGAGGAAACTCGTCAAACAGGGAACAGCAGTAGCAAGGATTGGTGGGGCATGTCGCCTCTCAGTCCACTTCCTCAAGGAGAATGGATCGTGGTTCGATCTCCTAAGGCTAATTCCAAACCGCAGAAAAAGTTCGAGACTCCTTATGAGTTTGCAGATGCAGAGATCACTCGCTCACACCCAGCTTTTGTTGTTGCTGATGCATCCAATGTCAAACGTGAAATCCTCATTCCGGAGATCCAAGATTCTTCTTCCACATCAAGTGCACATAGGTCTTTGGAGTGTTGCACCCAGGAGGACCTTCCCCAATGTCCACCAGCAGAATTCTTCATGGAATCTTCTTGTGGAGCTTCAGCAGCCTCTTCCTTTGAACTTTTCCCCACTCCTCCCACCCCTTCTGCTTGCACTGACAGAGTGGGTGAACCTACAGTGGGGCAGCAACTTGGACTCAGCAGCTATGGATCATGTTCCGTCAAGAGTCTAAGTAGATCTAGTACCTCTGGGTTTTGGCAGCACCAAATGCTGGTGGGTATTAAGCCCAATTCAGTTCCAGGATCTGTACATCATGATTCAATGGAGAATCAGTCAGTCTCTATTGATTCTCCATATTGGAGATGGGTTTTATCATCAGAAGTAGATGAATCTCACAGTGCAGGACAAAAAACTTGTCTAAGGTTACTATCACTGGAGGTGTTGGAAGAAAAGTTGCCACCCAGAAGAATCCAGATTGAAAAGAAAGTTTCCTTGCCATGGATTCCTGAGTACAAGCACCTTAGGTTTTCTCAATACCTTTCAGGTCTTTGTTGTACTTGGCCATGGATGATGAGTAAACACAGGATCTTGATTCATTCAACTACTGCTTGTGCACCAGATGCGTGTTTGTGTGTGTATGTTGTTACCTTTTTCCATGAACTCTGTAAGTCTTCTCAACTGCATTTTGTGGCAACAATATGCATTCTCTTTCTTTTCTTAAGGACATTGTCTGCTTATGCTACCAAGATGAATTGAATTTCGTCTTCTTGGGCATCTAAAGCTTCAGTGCTTCAAACCATAAGCAGAAGATCAGAATGTCTCTGCTTCTGGCAATGTGTGTGGGTTGATATCTGCCATGTTGATGAGTCTCTCTTGCAAGTTACAGGTACTGCACACTTTTGTAACCATCACAAGGTGGCAGCTATGGGGTCCACTCTGAACTCAGAAGCTTCCCGGTTCCCTACTCATACTTTTGAATGATTACATTACCTGGAACTTCATTGTTGCTTGGTGGACTCCTATGAGTAACATATCACACAGTATGGGGCACCCAGATGTCACCATTTGCAACTGAGATCCATTTGCAAGTAGGCCATGAGCTCTGACCATTAGGCTCCGTTGCCTTGAATGCTTAAGCACAAGACATGAGTTCTCTGCACACACAGAGTATCAAGTAAAATTACAGCAATGGTTGTGTTATTAGGACGACAATATATACATGGTAGTGTTATTAGCTTTGCAAGACCCCCATGATACAATAACTCTGTTGTCTTCACAAATGAGCAGGTAATTCTCCAATTTAGGGTTGCAGGTAATGTTGACAAATTGGAGAAAGCAGGGAACCACAATTTGGCATGGAATAGTAGTTCTAGTTGCATACATGGAGTATCATTGAAGAATCAACATATAAAGAGGGATTGAACCCAAAAGAAAAAGCTTGAGTCAAAGCTTAAAATTTGGCCATAAAATTGTGTTCTGTTGTGTAAATGCAGTGGGTGGGCCTTGAAAGTTCAACCCATCAAATCTAATTCCACAGGGAAAGTGAACAAATCCATTTTTGGGAGCTCATGAATCTCACCATGTTTGAGCATTTCTGGCAGTAAACAAAGACAGTATCCATTGAGGGGAACAGAGCATAGTTATGGTTGCTTGGCCCAAGTGCTTCCAGTTGGTACTGTAAGCTTCTTTGTACAGTTCAACAACACATCTTGAGAAAGTGATTTACTCCAAGATTGAGTTGGTTACACTCAATGATCAGCCATGGACTGGATATTGAGACTAACCAACATAGCTGCTGCATGTATGCCTCTCATCAGTGCACACTTCAGTGCATCGTGTGATGATGAGTTCCTTTGAATCAACAATAACACATTTGCAGTTTTACTCTCATTATTAACATTTTTCTTTGATTAGTGGTTGGCAATCTGGTTAATATTAAGGGCCACTTTAAACCAGGGTCCAAAATTCCAGGGACCAATTTAAAGCAAATTGGACCTTTAAATTGGACCCTTCTTCACATTAAAAAAACATGTTTTTTACAGGTACAATGAGTGTGTGTAAAGGCATAGGGTCCAATTTGAGGGTCCAATTTGTAAAAAAGTGAGATTCACATGTGAGAAGATTAGGTTGTTCTTTTTTTTTTTTTTCTCTCTTTTCATTTTTTTCATGTTCTTTTCTTTGTTTCTTCCTTTCTCTTTGTTTTTTTTTTGGTGCTTTTTACTACAAAAACACAATGGATGAGCGTAGGCCCAAGATATTGATGGTCCTAATTTTTATTATGGCCATCCATCAAGTCATTGCACAAGTGATCTCATTGCAACAAATACCTATTACACAACATTGGAGTATGACGAGTGTGTTGCTATTTTTTTCAGAGTTTGTGGACATGACACCAAGAGTTCGGAGCATATGGAGATATTAGATGACAATTGATATGAAGAAGCAACTTTTTGGGAGTTTTTCGGAGAAGATGTTTCAACAATGTACAAGGTTAAGCTTTGATACATTTCGTGCTTTGATTAGGGTTGTAGGTCCAAGTCTTGAACAAGAAAATACAAATATGAGAGAAAGCATCCATGTGGATGTTAGAGTAGTAATGGCTATTGCAAGATTGGGTAGTGGAAATTCATTACAAATGTGTGGAGAGGTCTATGGCATTGTAGAAAGTATGACATCCATTATAGTGAGAGAATTTTATGTAGCAATTCAAAAGCACTTGAAACCAGTGGTGCTACCTAAATTGACCAAAAACAAAATCAAAAAAATTACCATTGGTTTTGAATGTTTACATGGAATTCCTTAAATCCTAGGTGCCATAGATAATAGTCATGTTCCAATTATTGCACCTAAAGTAGATCCCAAATCATATTATTGTCAAAAAAGTTTCTATTCCACATTGATTCAAGGAATTGTAGATGCAAAGTGTAGTTTCTAGGATTATGACTATGGGTGGGCATGTAGTATTCATGATTGGGCTCTTTTCCAAAAAACATAGTTAGGAAATCAAGTGATGAAAGACAAGTTTTTACCTTACAAGTTGATAGGAGATGTTGTTTATCTAATGCGACCATGATTCTACTCTCCATTCAAAGATGACAAAGATGGGTTACAAAGATACAAAGCACATTAAAATTTTATCCAATCAAGTACAAGGATATCAATTGAAAAAGATTTTGGAATGTTGAAAGGAAGGTTTAGAATTTTACTCAAAAGAGTTGACATTCCATTGCATCACATGTCGGACTTGGTGACAACTTGCATATGTTTGCATAACATGTGCATTGTCAATTCATATGGCTTTGAGATGGATTGGGCTTTGGAGGCTCAAATAAAAGCACAAGTAGAAGCAAATTCAACATTTGGCAACATCAAAGGAGCTAATTTGTTCAAAGTGGCTGAAGAAGCAGTCAAATAATGAAAAGGCTACAAAATCCAGGGATAATGGATGATGATAAGATTGACATGGAGGACATAGAACATCAAGGTGAAAATGAAGATGTGACAACTATTGAAAATAATTTTAGTAAGAAAAAAGAAGAAGAAAGGATCTAGAAGATGTTGATGGAGGCTATGGCAACTCATGAACTTTTAGCAAAAAATTTCTTTGAAATTTATTTAATGAAAAATGGCAATTTTGTTTTCATGAATACATTAGTTTATGGGTAAAATTGTGGTGGATGATTCAAAGCTCATATGTTATGTAACCTATAGCTTATCTATGAGACCTCCAATTTGGACATCCATATTTTTGAATAAAGCATTAGTTTTTGCAAATTATTGTAGCATTACTATGTTATTTTCAAACATGGTTGAAAAGTGTTCAAGGACATTGATCTTTTGCCTTTTTTCTTTTTTTTATAAACTTCATTTGGAGTGATTGGTCTATCTAAGGGTTCTTTACTAGCATCACCCCTAGAACCACTATCAAGATTTGTTTGAAATTCCGGACTACCCACAATTTCATCAATTTCATTTGCCGAAGCACTCACATGCTTCATCACATTTCCATTTGGTGCCACCAACTATCCATTGCATCATAGAAAGGACATTCATGATGATCATTATTTGAAATTCCATTTGCAATTTTGTCATCTTTATATTACTTGTAAATTGCATTGAACTTCCGCTTGCAAGTAATTGGAGTCCTTGAAAAACCAGGAGCATAACAAACATTCAAATGTGAAATTTGACCCATGTATCCACCCCAGAAAGAGAAAAACATTGGGATCAAAAACCTTGATTTATGGGCTGAAAACAATCCTTGAAATAAAGAAATCAGAATTGATTACATGACAAAATCAAATGCAAACCACATCAAAACACTTGAAATAAAGTTGGATTTGTGATTAGTTCCTTTCTTTCTCCCCAAGGGATGTGAGTTCAAATTTCATTGCCACCAAAGTGGTGACCTCTAATCAGGGGAAATGGGGACAAGGGCAAGAGGCGTAAAAATTGGCCCAATGTGAATTTGATTTTTTTGTTGTTTTCTTGCCTAGTTTATTTTTTTTAATTCTCTCATTATATACAAGTTTCAATTATGAAAATAGAGCAAAAATCAAATCTTAAAAAAAATTCTAAGGTTTCAATAAGTTGGAATTTACCTTGTTTCTTTGCATTTTTGGTAAATTCAAGCTCCATTTCTCCTTGTAGTGCAATCAAATGTAAAACTTCACCATCCACCCAAAATTTTCCAGCCTTCTCACCTTCCTCATCTTCCTGTTTCGTTGTAACTATAGCCATATTTTTCTTTGTTGCTCTCTTTTTGGGAAAAGGAGCCAATTTAGGGATTTCTTGTAAATCCAAATCTTCTTCCACTTGTGAAAATGAGTATTTTAACCTTGCATGACCAAAACTTTCTATCCTCACTTTTAAAACACCATCATTTAAAACATTTCCAAGAACTGAAAATGCACTCCTTTGAGCAACAACCTTGTGTGGATCTACAAAAATAACCATGCCAACATTAGATGTGCTCCAAAATGGAATGGTGGGTATGCACTCCACAATGTCCTCCTCCATTTATGAAATGTCTTCCATTCTTGCACAATCTCAACTTCAAGAACAAGTGAAAAAAAAAACCTTGAAAAGTTTGTAAAATAATGAAAAACAATAGAAGAAACAACCTTGGACCCTAGCTTGTAAATCTTTGTTTTCCAAACCATGAGCTCTCCTTTA
>Ga0116230_10002043_pt1 | contig 19439 bp, 16 predicted proteins | sample S1TSphfallax_3_FD_88678 | JGI IMG/M metagenome (GOLD analysis project Ga0116230, IMG submission 88678) | Host-associated microbial communities from peat moss isolated from Minnesota, USA - S1T2_Fd - Sphagnum fallax MG | ecosystem: Host-associated > Plants > Peat moss > Unclassified | place... | reverse complement strand
GCCCTCCTGATCGCCGCGCTCGCCGCAACGCTCGGCATCATGCCCGCGCGCGTGTCGGCGCAGGGCGTGCTGCTCAAGGACATCGCGAACGTCCAGGGCGTCACGGCCAACCAACTCGTCGGCTACGGCGTCGTCGTCGGCCTCAACCAGACCGGCGACTCGACCTCGGTGCTCTTCACGAGCCAGACGATCCAGAACATCCTGCAGACCTTCGGTCTCACCGCCGCCACCACGAGCATTCGCACGCGCGACGTCGCGGCGGTGATGGTCACCGCGAAGCTCCCGCCGTTCGCGCACTCCGGCGACAACGTCGACGTGCTGGTCTCAGCACTCGGCGACTCGACGACGCTGCAGGGCGGAACGCTCGTGCTGACCGAGCTGCGCGGGCCGAACAACCTCGTCTACGCAACGGCGCAAGGCCCGATCTCGGTCGGCGGTTTCTCGGCCGGCGGCACCACGGCGGCCGCCGGGCAGAACGCGATCTCGGTCAACTTCGTCACCGCGGGCCGCATCCCGAACGGCGGCGTCATCGCGCGCGACATGATCACGCCGCTGCAACAAGATCAGGCCGGCTTCTCGTACGTGCTCTCGAGCCCCGACTACAAGACGGCGCAACACACGGTGCAGGCGCTCAACGGACGCTTCGGTTCGGGGACGGCGCACGCTCTCGATGCCGAGACGATCCGGGTCAACGTCCCCGCGCGCTACACGAACGACATCGTCTCGTTCCTCGCCGACGCGGGCGATCTCAAACTCGACGCCGATCAGGTGGCGAAGGTCGTGATCAACGAGCGGACCGGCACGATCGTGATGGGCGGCGACATCGTGCTCGCCCCGGTCGCGATCGCCCACGGCAACCTCTCGATCACGATCGCGACCGCGAACCAGGCCGTGCCCGGTGCGCCCTTGGGCAACAACCCGACCGTCAACCAGGCCAACACCACGGTCCGCTCGACCGAGAGCGGCCGCAAGCTGATCTACATCAGCGGCGCGGCGACGCTCAGCCAGGTCGTGCGCGCGCTCAACACGATCGGTGTGTCGCCGCGCGACCTGATCTCGATCGTCCAGGCGCTGCGCGAATCCGGCTCGCTGCAGGCCAACGTGGACATCATCTGATGGACATCATTCCGGCCGCCTCCAACGCGCCGCTCACGCCCGAACAGACGGCGGCGCTCAAGAAGCTCCACGACGCGGCGACGCAACTCGAGGGCGTGTTCGTCGGCATGCTCTTCAAAGAGATGCACGAGGGCGAGTCCAAGAGCGACATCTTCGGCCAGAAATCGAACGCCGAGGACACGTGGAACGACATGCTCGACGAGAAGCGAGCCGACGCGATCGCGAAGACCGGCCAGTTCGGGATCGCCAAGATGGTCGAGTCGCAGTTGCGCGCCTCGGTGCTGGCCTCGGTCACCCCGATCCCAGGCACCGGCACCGCGCCGAAAAACGCCTACGCGACGCCCGCGCTGCCCGTGGCACCGCCCGTCCCCGCAACGGCCGACCCGGAGAATGAACCGTGACGGCGCTAAAGTCGATGCTTGGACGCTCCGACACTATCCCTAGCAAGGATGCTGTCCAGGAGGTGCGTTCGCGGCATGATCATCAGTCGCGCCGAAATCGAGTCGGCTGTCTCGGCCTACCGCACGACCCGCAAGAAGCGGGCGCAAGCGGCGCAATCGGTGTCGTTCGATACGAACGATGCCTATGTGAGTTCGACCGAAGCGTCGATGTTGGCCGATCTGTCGGCGAGCGTCGTGGACGAACCCCTCTACCGGGAAGCGCTCGTGCGCGACTTGCAACGTCGCATCGCCGAGGGCAAGTACTACGTTCCCGGCGAGCAGATCGTCGAGAAATTGTTGGGCCGCCTCGTGTTGGAGGCGTTGCCCGCGTAAGCCCCAGCCACGGAGGACAGGGACGATGAGTGCATCCTGGGACGGATTCCGGGCGCTCCTCGCCGAGGAGGCACGCGCTCTCGGCGAGCTCGGGAGCGTCGCGCTGCAGATGACGAACGCGCTCGTCAAGCGCGACGTTGCCGCCATCAACGCGATCGAACGGAAGCTCGAAGGTCAGCGCATCCTGCACCAGCACGCCAAGCGCGCGCGGCTGCAGATGCAACGCGCCGGCTTCGGTGATCTCAAGCTCGAGCAGGTGTGCGCCTACGCACCGGGCCCGATGCGCCGCGTCCTGCAGAATCTCTCGCGCGAGCTCACGATCAAGGGCATCTCGCTCGCGATCACCGTGAAGAACAACAAGGCGCTGCTGATCGCCGGCATGGACCGCTTGCAGAAGACGGTGCAGCTGATCCACGACACGATGACCGAATCGACCGGGACGTACAAGCGGCGCGGTGTCGTGAAGAAGCCGGACGGTAGCGTGATCGTGAGCCGGAAAGCATGAGCTTCTTTGGCGTCAACGTCGCGGGCTCGGCACTCGAGGCCTACCAGACGGCCGAAAACGTCACCGCGCAGAACATCGCGGACGTGTCGGTGACGGGCGCCTCGCGGCAGATCGCCAACCTCTCCGAGGCACCGCCGGTCGACGGCAGCGGCGCGTACCCCGGCAACTTCTCGCCGGGGACGCAGGGGACGGGCGTGCTCGTCTCCTCGATCACGCGCGTCCACCAGAACTCGTACGACGCGCTCTTTCGCGGTGCGACCTCGTCGCAGAACTACTACAGCGTGGAGCAGCAATCGCTCACCGCGTTGCAATCGGCGCTCGGCGAGCCGTCCAACGGCATCAACACCGCCTATTCCAATTTCCAGACGGCCGTGCAGACGCTGGTGAACAACCCGTCGGGTTCGGCGGAGCAAAGCGGCTTGCTCTCGTCGGCGCAGGCCTTGGTCGTGTCGTTGAACTCGGCGAGCTCCGCGGTCACCGGGCAGCAGACGCAAGTGCAGCAGCAGGCAACGTCGTACATTACGACGATCAACTCGACGCTCGATCAGATCGCGGCCCTCAACGGTCAGATCCGCGCGGCGACGGCCGTCGGCAACAATCCCAACACCTACGAAGATCAGCGCGATACGCTGATCGACACGCTCTCGACGTATCTGCCCGTGCAGACATCGGTGCAGGCCGACGGATCGACGCTCGTCACCGTGAACGGTCACGCGCTGGTCAACGACACGGTCGACTACCATCTCGCCTCGCCGGTCGTCGCCGACTCCGCGAACGGGACGGCGCAGCTGGTCGTCGGCTTCGCGAACGATCCGAATCCGACGAACCCGACGCCGGTCTCGGTCACGGGCGGGATGCTCGGCGGTCTGCTCGACGTGTACAACAACAAATTGTCGGCGTACGCGAACAGCCTCAACGGCTTCGCCGCCGGTCTCGCCAACGAGGCCGACCGCATCAGCCAAGCGGGCTACGACACGACGGGCGCCGCCGGTTCGCAGCTCTTCGCGCCGGTCGTCTCACAACTGCCGGTGAGCGCGGGCAACATCGAAGTCGGGATCTCCACGCCCTCGCAAGTGCCGACCGCGCTCGCGACGACATCGGCCGGCGATCTCGTCGTGCCGTTGAATGCGGCCAACAGCACCGTCGATACGTCGGCGCAGCTGACGAATAACGTGACCTTGAACAACCCGCCCGCCGCGGCGTTGACGGGGACGCTGACGATCGGGATCGACGGCTTCACCCAGAAGTTCACCTACAATACGGCATCGGGTCAGAATTCCGACTCCGTCAGCGACTTCATCAACGCGTTCAACGCCGGCCAGTACGGCGTGACGGCCTCGTACAATGCGACCTCGCAGACGGTCGTGTTCTCGGCCGATCCGACGAACGTGGGTCTCGCTTTCCGCGCCCAACAACAGGCCGCGGGCGACATCACGACGCCCGACTTCACCATCACCGACAGCAACGTCGCCTATGCCGGCGGCGCCGCCGGCGCGGTACCGCAAGCGTCACTCGGCACGGCGTCCACGTCGCTGCTCGGCGCACTCGGCGCGAGTGCGATCAGCGGCGTCGACCAGAACGCGACCAACGCCTACGGCTCGACGAACGGCGCCGGTGCGAACGCGTTGCTCTCGCTGTTCTCGAACAACCTCGGCGCACCGCCGCTCCAGGTGCAGGCCACGATCGCCACCCAGGTCACGCCGGCGCCGACCGCGGGCACGACGGTGACGGTGACCGGTCCGGCCGCCTCGCCACCCTCGACGACGCCGCCGTTCGCGACGATCAACGTGGGCGACGTGCTCACCGTCTACGACGGCACGCCGCCCGCGACGCCGAGCCTTGCCAACGAAGAGAACGTCACCGTCACGGCCGTCAACCGCAACAACAACACGATCACGTTCACGTTGAAGAACACGCACAACGGTACGGGTCAGACGACGCTCTATATCGCCGCGGCGCAGACGCAGACGCTGCAAACGACGTACGCCAACTTCGTCGCTCAGCTGGGTCTCGACACGCAGACCGCGACCACCGGCAATTCGACGCAGACGAGTCTTGCGTCGAGCATCAACAGCGTCCGCCAGTCGACGGACGGGATCAATGTCGACGAAGAGACGCAGAACCTCATCAAGTACCAGAACGCGTATGCGGCCGCGGCCCATACGGTCGACGTGCTCAGTCAGATGTTGGAAACTGTCATCAGCATGGGGAACTAAGCGAGGAACGTGACGTAAGATGCGCATTGCTACCAGTACGGTCTACGACCAGCAGACGACGACGATCGACAACCTCTCGGCGCAATACAACAGCGTCGGCAACGATCTCTCGACGGGCATCTCGCTCAACGTTCCGAGCGACGATCCGTCGGTCGTCTCCCAGGCGCTGACGATCAACAACACGATCAACGCCGAAGACAAAGACGCGCAGAACGCGACCAACGCGCAGAATCAGCTCACGAACACCGATTCGGTGCTCTCCTCGCTCACGAGCGTGCTCCAATCGGCGCGGTCGCTCGTCGTCGAAGGCGCGACCGACATCATTCCCAACGGTTCGCAGCGCCCGCTGATCGGCAAGCAGATCGAAGGCCTCCTCCAAGAAGCGATCGGCCTCGCGAATTCCAAGTACGGGAGCACGTACGTCTTCGCCGGCACCGGCGAATCCACAACGGCGCCGGTGACGGCCGTCGGCACGCCGCCGACCGGCGTCACGTTCTCGGGCAACAACGAGACCGCGACGCAGCTGATCAACGGGCAGGAAGTCGCGGTCGGCACGACGCTGCAGTCGGCGTTCAACTATCAATCGAGCAACGGAACTCCGGACGTCTTCCAACTGCTCGCGAACATCGCGAACACGATGACGACCGAACCCGCCGCGATCCAGAGCGCCGCGCCCATCAACATTAGCGGTGCGGTGATCTACGGCAACGCGTCACCCGCGGGCACGCAGACGACGCTCGGCGACATCGCCGGCCCGCCGCCGATGACGACGACCCAGTTGACCGCCGACGACGCTTCGCCGGGATCGCCGGCCGGAACCGGCTACTACTCGGTCAACATCGCCGGCACGAATCCGTCGACCGGGGCGACGAGCTCGGTGAACCTCACGTTCACCAACGCGACGCCGCTCGACGCGACCGCGGCCCAATACCCGCCCAACGGCGGCGTGGTGCAGCAGATCAACGCGGTTGAGCCCCAGACCGGCGTGACCGCGACCTGGAACGTCGCCGATCAGCGCCTCGAACTCACCAGTACCGCGCCGAACAGCCCGCCGTTCGAGATCACCGACGTGCCGACGCAGGTCGGCGAAGGCACCCCGCCCGCCACGACGGCGGCCACCAAGGCCTCGAACCTCTTCAGCGGCGTCCTGCAGATCCCGCAAACCGTGAGCGTCGTCTCGAATCTCTCGAACATGCTCGGCACCATCGATCTGGTCACGAACCAGGTCGTCGCCGCACGGGCGACGATCGGTCAGCAGATCCAGAACCTTGCGTCGACGACCAGTCAACTAAACTCCGAATCGACCGATAATACAACGGTGAAGTCCGGATACGAGGACACGAACGTCGCCTCCGCGACCTCGCAGTTCTCGTTGATCCAGACGGCGCTGGAGGCGGCGTACTCGACCACGACGCGTCTCGAGGACAAGTCGCTGCTCGATTACCTGCCTGCGTAAGGAGTTTCATGGGTAACGCCACGGCCGATACCGACGCCGACGCCGACGTACAAACGCTCCATCTGCCGCGTTTCGGCACGATTTCGTATCGCGAAGACGACTTGATCGTGTTCCCCTGGGGCATCCCGGGGTTCGATCACCTCAAGTCGTTCTTGGTGCTCTCGCTCCCGACGCAGGACCATCTGCTCTGGCTCCAGAGCGTCGAGGACCTCAACGTCGCGCTGCCCGCCGCCGATCCGTGGGCGTTCTTCCCCGCGTACGATCCGACGTTGCCGGCGTTCGCGCGCATCTCGCTCGACCTCGACAAACCCGAGGACTTCACGATCCTCGGGATCGTCGTCGCGCCCGGCGACGGCAGCATGTTCATGAACCTGATGGCGCCCGTGATCATCAACCTGAAGTCGCGCATCGCGCGCCAGGTCGCGCTCGAATCGAGCGGCTACACCGTCGCGACGCCGATCCCGCTGATCGACCTTCCGGCGGCCCAAGCGGAGGCGACCCCGGAATAAGAGAACGGCGTCGTTCGTCCCCTCTGCCACGGAAGGCGCCGCGATGCTCGTCCTCAGCCGAAAACTCAACCAGTCGATCGTGATCGGCGACGACGTCCACGTCGTCGTGGTCGCCATCGACCGCGACACCGTCAAGCTCGGTATCCAGGCGCCGCGCGAGATTCCCGTTCACCGGGCTGAGGTCTACGACGAGATCCGCCGGGCGAACCGGGCCGCGCTGGGCGAGGAGACGCTGACCCCCGCCGCCGCGCCGGCCGCACCGGCCGTACCTGCTCGGCTAAAGTCTCGGCGGCAACCGCCGAAGTAGTAGAAGCGGAGCCATGATGGCCCGCGTATCCACACGTGTGATCATGGAGGAACCTCATGCCGAACACTACCGGTGGCATTTCGGTCGCCACCAACCTGTTGGCGAATACCGCCCTACTCAACTTGAACCGGAACCAGGCGACCTTGGGCAAGCTGGTCAACCAGCTTTCCAGCGGTCTCCGGGTCACGACCGCCGCTGACGATCCGTCGGGTCTCGCGATCTCGGTCAACTTGCAGAATCAGGCGACCGGTTTCGACACCGCGAACCTCAACGTGCAAGACGCCACCAACGCGGCGAACGTCGCCGACGGTGCGCTCTCGACCATCACGACGATTCTTCAGCGCATCCGTTCGCTCGCCATCGAAGCGGCGAACACCATCACCTCACCCACCGACCGCGCCGCGCTGCAAGACGAAGTCACGCAGCTGCTGCAAGAAGTCAACGGCATCTCGACGTCGACGAACTTCAACGGTCAGGCCCTGCTCAACGGCAGCCACGCCGGCTTCCAGCCGGCCACCAGCGCCGCGGCGGTGATCACCTCGAACGCCCAGATCGGTGCGAACAACACCTACCTGAGCTCCTCGCAGTTGGTCACGTCGGTTTCGATCAGCGCGACCAACGCGGCGATCGTCGACGGCACGGTCCAGCTCCAAGTCGCCCAGCTCAACGCGACCCAGCAGGGTATCGTCGTCAGCTTCTACACGACGGCCACGTCGTCGTACTCGCAGCTCTCGACGATCTACACCCTCAACGTCGCCGGCAGCACGGCGAGCTTCGTGATCGACGGCGTGACGATCAGCTACAACTCGTTCGCCGGTACGGTGGACGTCGGTGAAACGGCGTTCGTCAAGATCACCCAGTACATCTCGGTCAACTCCAACCCGACGGGTCCGGCGTTCCAGTTCCAGGGTGGCGCGAACGAAGGCGACACGATCCAGGTCGGTCTCGTCTCCGTCAGCACCTCGCAGCTGCGCATCTCGAACGTCAACGTCGCCACGACCCAGTACGTGAACGGTTCGCCGAGCACGGCCGGTGCCGTGTTGGGCGCGCAGGACGCGATCGGTCAGATCGACCAGGCGATCACCCAGGTCAACGGCGCCCGCGCCGCCCTCGGTGCCGTCATCAGCCGTCTGCAGAACGCCGCGAACAACAACAACATCGCGTCGGTCAACCTGACGGCCTCGGCCTCCGCCATCACCGACCTCAACGTCGGCGCGGCGACCGCTGAGTACAACAAGGAACAGATCCTGGTCCAGATCGGTACGACGGTGCTCGCGCAGTCGAACACCAACGCCCAGACGGTCTTGGGTCTCTTCCGCTAAACCTTCGGGTAACGGTGGTCCAGAGGGGACTCGCTTCGGCGGGTCCCTTCGCTTTTTCATTAAGATCGGCGGCGCGCGCGCCGATGAAAAAGAAGAGGTTTCTCATGCCGATTCAGATCGTCGATGCCTATTCCGAGACGGCGTTCGCCAAACGTCAGACCGGCTTGCTCTTCAATTTGCCCCCGCCCGAGGGCGACCGGGAACAGCTGCCCGAGGGCGTCAGTTTGTGCATGATCGTCAAGAACGAAGAGCGGTTCATGGCGGAGTGCCTGGAGAGCGTGAAAGACTGGGTCGACGAGATCTGCATCGTCGACACCGGCTCGACCGATCGTACCGTCGAGATCGCGCGGTCCTACGGCGCGAAGATGGAGTTTCGCGAGTGGCGGAACGACTTCGCCTGGGCGCGCAACGAGAGCCTCGCGATGGCGACGAAGCGCTGGACGCTGGTGCTCGACGCCGACGAAGAACTCAGCCGCGAATCGGGACCGCTGCTGCGCGCGCTGCGCACGACCCCGGCCGATCTCTGCGGCGTGTACGTCAACATCATCAACGTCGTGAACGATCCGATGGGCATCGGCACGATGTCGCATCGTCTCGTCCGCGTGTTTCCGACGAACCCGCGCCTGCGGTATTCGAACGTCATCCACGAAGCGATCGGTCTCGCCGGCGGCGAGATGCGCAGCGTCTTCACGCCGCTGAGCATCATCCACAAGGGCTACACCGGCGAGATGCTCACCTCGCGCGAGAAAGACTCGCGCAACAAGCCGCTGTTGGCCAAAGCGTACGAAGAGAACGTTGGCGATCCGTTCGCGCTCTTCAACTACGGCAATTCGGCGATCACGTCGGGCGACCACGAAATCGGCATCGAGATGCTCGAGAAGATGTTCGCGCTGCCGATCGGTCCGAAGATGTACTTCCCGCTCGGCTACATCATGCTCTCGCAGGCGTACTCCGAAGGCCGCAAAGACAACGATCGCGCGCTGGCGATCATCGACGAGGGCATCGAACGCTTTCCGGCCGACGCGGGCCTGATCTTCACGCGCGGCCAGATGCTCGCGCGACTGGGTCGCTACGACGAGGCGCGCGCCGCGTACGAGCAAACGATCACGATGCGCGACGGCATGTTCTCGCAGGCGATGACCGACGAAGAGATCTTCGAGTGGAAGGTCTACTTCGCGATGTCGGTCACCTACGATCGCGAAGGAAAGAAAGAGCTCGCGCTCGAGTGCATCGATAAGGCGATCGCCAACAAACCGGAGTCGCTGCATCTCTGGCTGCTGCGCGCGCGACTCAACGACAGCCTCGCACGGTACTTCGAGGCCGAGGCGGCGTTTCGCAAGGCGGCGGAACTCGATCCGGTCAGCGCCCAGGTCGAACTGGTCAATTTTCTCTTGCGGCGTCAGCGTTTTTCCGAAGCGATCGCGATGGTCGAAGCGGGCAACGACGGCGACAACGCCGCGCTGATCGTCGATCTCAACGTGGCCGCGGCGCGCGCGATGATGGGGCAGCAGGTCGGCGATCCCGTGCCGCATCTCGAGGCGGCCTTGCGCCGTTCGCCGGGCAACGGTCACGCGCTCGCCCTCTCGGAAGAACTGCTGAAGAAGCGCGGCGATTGCGCGACGCTCGCGCGGTATCTCGCCGACGAGCTCGAGGCGCCGCTGGTGCTGCCGGCCGACTTCGTGCGTCGCGCATACCGCCTGCTCGGACTCGGCCGCGCGGCCGACGCGCTCGATGCGGCGCAGCGCGGGCTCGCGCTCGCACCGGCCAACGCCGAATTGAACTTCAACGCCGCGCTCGCCCTCTTGCGCCTCGGCCGCGACACCGAAGCCGCCGGGCATCTCGGCCGCATCGAGGATTCCGCACCCGAGGTCTTCCCCGACGCGATGCAGATGCGCGCCGCGCTCCTGATGCGCCTCGGCGACGTTCCCGGCGCCGCCGCCGCGATGAACATGTGGATCGGCTCGCAGCACGACGATCCGAACGCGATCGTCACCGGCGCACAGTGGCTCGTGCAGAACGGCGCGCGCGTCGAGGCGAAGGCGATCCTCCGGAAGCACGCCGAACGCGATCCGCGCATCTCGATGCAGCTGGCCTCGCTGCTGCTCGGCGACGGCGACCTCGAAGCCGCGGGATCCGTCGCGGAAAACGCGCTGCGCTGACGCCCGTGGACGTCGTGGTCCTGGCGTCGTCGAACGGCGACGAACGCGTCCGGGCGGCGCTTCGCCGCGCGTGCGAGCGCCTTCCGGCGGAGCCGCAGACGGTCGACGACGTCGACCGCGTCGCGGCGTTGCGCGCCGCCGCCGCGCGGCCGGAGACGGCCTGGATCGTGCTCGCCGACGCCGACGCCTTTGCGTTTCCCGACGCGTTCGGCCGCCTGCGCCGGGCCCTCGCCGCCGCGCCGGCGTTGCTCGGCGGACGCGCGCTGATCGGCGGCCGCAACCATTTCGGCGCGATGTTCGCACCGCCGCGTTCGGGCCCGCAGCCCTTTGACCTGAGCCCGATCGCCGGCCTCACCGAGGAACGCGGTCTCGCCGACGTGATCCGCGGTCCGCTCGACGTGCCGCAGCGCGGCCTGCTCGTCGTGTCGGCCGACTTCGTGCGCGCGTTGCCGGCCGATCTCGTGCTCGATCCCGCGCTGCTATGGCTCGAGCTCGCGGTGCAGGCGCGCGTCGCCGGCCGGCCCGTCGCGTGTGAGCCGACGATGTCGTTCGCGACCGGCGACGACCCGGTCGACGTCCGCCGTGCGCTGCTCGGCTTGCGCCGCTACGCGGTGCACGACGTGTGGCAGCCCGACACGTTACACCGCGAGCCGCCTGGCTTGCGCTCGCATCTGATCGATCGCGACACGCGCATCATGGGCAACTTCCGCGGCTTCGCGAAGCGGCAGCTGCCGCCGATCGAAACGATCACCTACGCCGCGCGCGATGCCGACGCGTTGCGCGCCGCGTTCGCGCGCACGGGCGACCGCTACGTGCTGTGCGCGCCGGCCGGCACGACGATCACGCGCACGCTCATCGAGACGCTCGTCGAGCGGGTCGAGCGCAGCAGCCGCTTCGCGCTCGCGGTCGAACGCGCCGAGCCGCCGTACGGCGCGGTGCTCGTGCACGCGGGTCGCCTGGTCGGCGGCGGACGTCTGCGCGGCGACACCAGCGCCGCCGTCTTCGCCGACGCGGTCGCCACGTTGCCGGCGCGGCGGCTCTACGCCGTCGGTCCACGCGGTGCGATCGTGCCGCCCGCGCTGCCGCCGCTCGCGCCGATCGGCTCGCTCGACGTCGTGTACGTCGCGGGATCGCAGCCCGTGGTGACGAGCCAGACCGTCGCCTCGCTCGCGCAGGAGCGCGTCAACGGCCGGTGGACCGCCGTCTATCCGGCGGGCAGCGACACCATCGGACGGATTCTCCGGTCGTTCGCCGATCTGCGACTCGCGCCCGACGCGACCGACCCGATCGTCGCGGCCGGCCTCAACGCCGCGATCGCCGCGTGCCGTTCCGATGCGATCGCGATCATCCGCGACGACGTGCAGGTGACCTACGGCGTCCTCGCGCGCTTGTGCGCAGCGTTCTCGCGCGTCGCGCGGCTGGGCGTCGCGGTGCCGCGCACCGGCGGTGCCGAGTTGCTCGAAGGCTTGCCCGACGTGTCCTACGGCAATGCGACCGAGATGCAAGTCTTCGCCGAACGGCGGGCCCTCCAGTTCGCGCGCGAGGCGATGCTCGTCGAGGTGGCGAGCGTGCCGGCGATGGTCGTCTCGCGCGAAGCGTTCGAGACGGTCGGCGGCTTCGACGAATCGTTCGGGTTTTCGCGTTTCGGCATCGAGGATTTCACCCGGCGCGTGCGCGCCGCGAACCTCAACGTCGCGCGCTGCGACGATGCGTACGTGCACATGTTTCCGCTGCACGAGGTGCAGTCGTTCCTCGCGCCGCTCGACTCGTCGGCCGCGCTCTTCGCGCGCTATCGGGAGCGCTGGTCGGCCGCGCGCGGCTTCGATCCGGCGCGCGACCGCGTCGCGTTGCGCGAAGCGGTGACGCCGGTCGTGCCGCCGGCGGCGGCGCGCGTGCGCCTGCTGGTGCCGGTCGCGAGCGAGGCCGAGTGGAGCGCCGTCGCGCCGGATCTCGCGCGCTTCGCGAGCGCGTTGCGGGCGGTCGATCCGGTCGACATCGCGATCGGTCTCGACGGCGGCTTCACGTTGAGCGCGACGGTCACCGCACTGCGCGAGATGCTGGTGCGGACGGGTCTGCCGATGGAAGAGACGGTCAACGTGCGCGTCGAGCCCGTCGGCGATCTCGCGGCCTGGCGCGACGCGCACGGTCCGAGCGCGCGGCTCGCATCGTGCGAACGTGCGCTGCTGGCCGACGTCGCGATCGCGCGCGACGCGGACGCATTGCGAGCGATGATCGCCGAAGGCGAGCCCGTGTGAGGGTTCATCGCGTTTTCCCCGACTTGCAGCCGTGGGTCGCCCTCGGCGAGCGCGTGCGCGATCTGGCGACCGTCGATCGGCTCATTGCGGCGCGCATCGAGCCCGCGACGCGCGGTCGCGAGCCGGCGGCGTTCCTCGATCTCACCTTCGCCGACGGCGAGGCGTCGCTCACGATTCCGCTGATCTACGTCGATCTCGCGCAGCTCGACGTTCGCGAAGTCGATCCGCTGGTGTTTCCGGCGGCCTACGCCGGCCTCGTCGACGACGAGCGCGCCCACGCGTTCGTCGACCGGCTCGTTCCCGATCTCGAGATGCGCGCGCACGCCGGCGGGTTCGCGCACGAAGAGGTCATCACGTACGGCGACGACGCGCTCTTCCGGAGCGCGCGCGCGGCGGGTCTCTTCGGCGCGGCGCCGCTCGCGACGTCGATTCCGGCGATCGCGGCGGCGGTCTACGCGCGCCGCTTCGCGCGCAACGTGCGGGTGGTGACGTACGGGCCGCGGTCGGCGGAATCGGCCGCCTTCGTGCGCGGTCTCGCGACGTCGTGCAGTGCCCTCGACGCCGGCGGCACGACGGCCGCCGCGTGGTACGGCATCGCCGCGGGCACGGCCGACGACGGCGCCTACGACGTGGCGATCGGCGAGGGACCGCCGCCGGTTCGCGCCGCCACCACGGTGCGCACCGACGCGGGCGCGCCGGGCACGCGCGTGGCCGTCGTGCAGCCGCTCCCGGGCGATTTGCTGCTCTCGTTCGATCCGGACGACGGACCGGTCGCGGCGGCGTTCGCCGTGCAGACCGAACGGGAGCCGTTCCGGCGTGCGCCGGCGGGGATCGTCGCCGCCGGATCGGGCGGTTCGGCGGGCCGCGTGACGCTGGTGGTGCGGCCCGACGGCTTCCTCGTGCCCGACAGCGACACCGACGAAGCGGCCGCGCTCGCGGCGTATTTGCGCAACGAGGGCTTCACCGCCGAGATCGTCGCCAGCGTCGACGCCCTCGCGGCGAGCGCGCCGGATCTCGTGCACCTCTTCGGCGTGCGCCCCGGCGGGTTCGCGCTGCAGGTCGCGAGTTGGGCCGGCGACCGTCGCGTGCCGCTCGCGGTGCACGCCTACAGCGAAGAGCCGGCGAACGGCGGCTACTGGGGCGCGCTCGTTGCGCCGTACTGCTTCGGCTACTCCGCCGACGATCGCAGCGTGACGAGTTATCTCGAGTTGCTCGGCCGGCGCGCGGTCGAGGTCGACGGCGTGACCGCGACCGCGACCTACGCGCCCGCGACGGTGGAAGTCGATGACGGCAACCGGGTGCTGCGTGCGGCCGACGTCGTCTTCGTTCAATCCGAACGCGAGCGCGCCGTCGTCGAACGCGTGCGCCCGGCCGGCGTGACGCTGGTCGTTCCGCCGCTCCCGATGCTCTCGGCCGGCGACGAGGCGGTCGGCGCGCTCGCCGGCCACGATCCGTTCATCCTCGTTCACGCCCCGATCGGCCCGGCGAACAATCAGCTGATCGTCGCGCGCGCGGCCGCCGACGTCGGCATGGCGCTCGTGCTGGCGGGGCCGGTCGAGGATCCGCTCTACGCCGAACGCGTGCGCGAGTTCGCCGTTGCGACCCGCTTCATCGCGCACCCGTCACCCGGCATGCTGGGCGCGCTCTATCGCACCGCCGCGATCGTCGCCGACGCCGCGTGGGTGACGCGCGGGCATGCGCGCCTGGCCTCCGCCGCCGGTGCCGGCGCCGCGATCGTCGTCTCCTCGGCGCGTTGGCTCGATCTTCCGCTCCCCGATCGCGCACGCGTCGATCCGGCCGACACGCTCAGCGTCGCGCGGGGCATCGGCGAGGCGCTCGATGCCGCGACCCGGAGCAGCGAGGCGCTCGCGACGGTGACGGCGGCGGCCCGGGAACGGCTCGCGCTCGGTGGAATAGCGACGGTCGCCGGCTATGCAAAGATTGCATCAGCCGTCTAAAGTCACCCGGCGCGGAGCCGATATGAAAGAATAGGAGGTTCCTCGAACATGGACGTTCAGGCCGCTACTCCGACGCTGCCGTCGACGACAAGTACCCTGCCACCACCGCCGGCGACCCCGGCCGTCGTGAGTTCGCTCCCGCCAGGGCCCGCACCGTCGGCGTCCGGTGCGTCGAGTGCGCCTGCGGCCGGTACCGGCTCCGGAACGGGAGCCGGCGTCAGTGCCGATCCGACGCCCGGGCTCGCGCTGCTTCCGCCGCACGGCGGAACGCCGTCGACGCCGAGCGGATCGCCCTCGCTTCCGAGCAACGTCGCGAAGCTCTACGGCACGCCCGCCGCCACCACGTCGGTCTCGTTTCAACCCGCCGCGGGATCGAACGAGATCGTGACGGTCGTGACCAACACGCAGACGGGCAAGGTCGTCGTCCAGTTCCCGAGCGAGACACTCGTCGCGCTCGCGCAGTTCTTCCAAAAGCTCGACAACACCACCGCCGACAACGGCGCGGTTGTCGACAAGAAGGTATAATTCGTGTCTTCCGTCAGCTCCACGAGTAGCTCCACCAGCGGCACGCTCGGTGATGCTCCGCCGGTCTCGTTTCCGGGCGTTGCCTCGGGCATCGACTACAACGCCATCATCGAGAAGTACACCGCGGAGACGCTCTCGCAGGAAGCGCCGCTGCAGGCGCAAGTCAGCAACCTCAACAACGAGAACACCGCGATCCTCAAGATCAAGACGTTGTTGGGCAGCGTTCAAGATTCGCTGACCGCGCTCTCGAATCCGACGATCTTCGGCGCCTATACGGCGACGCCGTCGAACACTGCCGACGGCTCGACCGCCGCGACCTTGACGCAGCTCACCGGCTCGAGCGCGGTCGCGGGAACGTATACGATCAACGCGCAGACCGCCGCGACGGCGACCGTGATCACCAACAATCCCGACGCGAACGGCGCCCTGGATACGACGGACGATCTCGCTGCCGCGGGTACGGCCATCACGCCGACGAACGGCACGTCGGGCAACGGCTCGATCACGATCAACGGCACGCAAGTCAACTACAACGTCAACACGCAGTCGTTGACGACGATCCTCAACAACATCCAGAGCCAGGTCGCCGGCGTCACGTACTCGATCAATTCGACCACCGGCACCGTGACGCTCAACGGTGTCACGATGCTCGGCAGCGGCGCCGACAGCGGCAACCTCGAGCAAGTGTTGAAGCTGGATACGGCACAACTCAGCGGTGGCACGGTCACCAGTTCGTCGTCGATCAACGGCATCAACGAGTACGACGCGTTCAACTCCGACAACAACGCCGGTTTCGCGACCACCGTGACAGCCGGAACGTTCACGATCAACGGCGTGTCGTTCACGGTGAATCCGGCGACGAATTCGCTCAGCGACATCATCTCCGAGATCAACTCGTCCACCGCCGGCGTGGTCGCGCAGTACAACACGTCGACCTCGCAGATCACGTTGACCTCGTCGACCGCGGGCCCGGAGAGCATCCTCCTCGGCGCGAGCGGCGACACGAGCAACTTTCTCACGGCGACCGGTCTCAAGACCGGCACGACGACGGCGGGCACGCAAGCGTCGCTCACGTACACGGCCAACAACGTCACGCAAACGGTCTACAGCTCGACCAATACCTTCACCAACATCGTGCCGGGCTTCTCGCTGGTGGTGAACAACTCGTCGCCGTCCTCGTTCTCGAACGGCCAGTCGACGTATTATACGGTGACGGTCGCTTCGGATCCGACGCAGGCCGAGAGCGCGATCAACACGTTCATCAAGAATTACAATACGGCGATCCAGACGCTCAACAACGATTTGCAAGCGCCGACGGTCTCGGCGGGCACGACCTCGTCGGACGGCCTCTCGACGTCGACGTCCTCCGGCGGCGGCATCCTCTACGGCAACTTCGAAGTCGAGGAACTCAAGAACCAGCTGGTGAGCCTGGTGAGCGGTTTCATCCCGTCGGGATCGAACCAGTACAACTCGCTCTCCACGGTCGGCATCACGCTCAATACCGCATCGCAAACCGTCGGCGAGCAGAGCGATTCGTCGGACGCGAGTGATTCGTCGAGCACCGCCTCGTCGACCGACTCCGGCTTGACCGTCACGGGCGGAACGGACGGAACGCTCGCGGCGCTCGACACGACGACGTTCGCCGCGGCCTACGCGGCCAATACGTCGGCCGTTCAATCGCTCTTCACGCTCATCCCGAAGTCGACGGGGAGCTCGTCGCAGTCACAGGCCAATTTCGACAGCGGCTACGGCGCGTCGGCATCGGCGGGCTTCGCCTATCAGCTCGGTTCGCTCATCTCGAACGCGAACGGCTTGACCACGTTCTTGCAGAACAGCGCGATCACGCCGGCCGATCTCTCCAACGTCACGCTGACCACCGTGGTCGACTCGAACAACCAGCAGATCGATTCGATCGACGAACAGATCACGACGATCACCACCGAAGCCAAGAATCAAGCCGACCAGCTCCGACAGCAATTCTCCGCGAGCGAATCGCAGATTGCGGAGTTGCAGGCGCTGCAACAACAGATCGCGGCGATCGGACACTAAGCGAGATCATGAGCGCATCCTCACCGACCATGAAGTACCTCGAATCGTCGTTCGCGACGCTTTCGAAGGAAGATCTGATGGTCAAGATTTTCGACGCGATGGTCATGTGGACGCGTAAGGCCATCGAACGGATGAAAGCCGATGCCAAAGACGTGCAGGGCCGTCACGACACGTTGCGCATGGCGCAACGCTGCTGCACGGCGGCCATGGACGCGATCGATTTCGAAATCGGCGGCGAACTGGCCGAGAGCAACCACCGGCTCTACGCCTTCTGGTACCACGAGTTGGTGATGGCGAACGTCGAGGGCAACGTGGCGCGCGCCGAGGCGATTCTGCCGCAGATGACGAGCATCCGTCACGCTTGGGCCGAGGCGGTCCGCCGGTACAAGTCGGAGTTCGCGAGCCAAGAGCCGCGACTCGACGTCGCCGTGGTATGATCCGCACCCCGGCCGAGATCTTGCTCCTGCTCGAGCAAGAGTGTCTCGCCGTCGATCGCGCCATCGCTGCGCGCTCCTGGCCGGCCTGCGGCAAGTCGTGGCGCGTGCAGCGCAAGCTCACGCACGAACTCGACATCGCGATGCGCGCGATCGATCCCACCCATCCGGACGCGGTGGTCGCGCGGAAGCGGATCGATCGCCTGCGCCGCTACCGCGAGGGCCAGCTGCAGCGTCTCCAGATGTACAACCAATCGATCGCGAAGCGCTTGACGACGTTCGAGCGCTTTCGTTCCTTCGCGAAACAGCGCCGTCCCGAACGCGTTTCGCGCCTGCTCGACGTTACGTCTTAGTCGACGGTGAGGTAGACGACGTCGGCGCGCGCGTGCGCCTCGTGCGTGCGCGGTACCGAGGCGTCGAACGGCACGAGCTTCTGCGCGCCGTTCTCGGCGACGATCATGCGGCGGAGGTTGGTTTCACTATCGGGCTCCCAAATGACCGGCGCGACGGAGTTGCTCTCGCGGTCATAATGCGAGCAGCGGATGCGCGCGTCGAGGCGCACGCGGAAGCCGGCGTGACGGATGCGTTCGCAGTAGCGGTAATCTTCGTCGCAGAGGCGCACGCGACGCGCGCTGCGCTCGATGTGAATATGGACCGGGAAGTACGGCGGTGCGAGCGTCACGAGCGCCGAGACGCGCAGGAGCGCGCAACCGAATCCGATGCCGTCGACCACGTCGGTGGAGTGCGCGCTGAACGCGGGGATCGACGCCGCGGTGGTATCGTCGCCGTTCCAATCGGCGACCGCCATCGGACGGATCGAGTCGCGGCTGTAATACAACGCGCCGACCACCGCCGTCTGCGGATCGTGTTCCATCGTCTCGAGCAACGATGCGAGCGTGTTCGGCGGAAACACCATGTCGTCGTCGAGGAAGAAGAGGTAATCGTAATTGCCGTCGATCGCGTCCTGCGCGATCAACTCGCGTTGCGCGGGCACGAAGTTGCCGAACACGATGCTGCGCTCGAGCGTCTCGACTTCGCGCGGGAGTCGTAGCGCCGCGAGCGCGTCGAGAAACGGTTTGGTCGGCGAACCGGCGGTGGCGATTCCGAGGATGACGCGCGACATCAGTCGGCGTACGCCGCGCGCAATGCTATCGCCAGCCGGCGGCCCGCCGCATCGACGTTGGCGGGCGGATGAGGAACGGTCGTTTCGTTCGCCGTCATCGACGCAACGCACAAGGGAATCAGCCAGGCGAGCACAGCCGAACGATACGACGCGAGCGCGTTTACACATTCATCGGCGCGCGATCGCGCGACGCCCTCGATCGTCGCACCGGCGAGCGCGAGCAGCGCGATGCGCAAGCGCAGATTGGGATCGCGCTTCGAGGGTTGCACGAGTCCTCCGACGGCGCGGCATTCCGTCTCGCTGAGATCGCGGCGCAGACGGCGCGGCGAACGTCGCGGCGTCGTCGTCGGCGGCGCCGTCGGTTCCCAGGGTAGCAACAGCGCGCCGAGCGCGCTCTGTTCGATGCGAACGTCGAGCGGTTTGCCCAGTCGCGTCAGGACGAGCGCGCGTCCGAGCGACTTCAGATCGGCGCGCACGAAGTCGCCGTATCCGCTCGTGTCGGCATCGTGTTCGGGCTCGGTGCACGCGATCGTCGAGATCGCGATCAGGTGGGCGACGATGCCGGGCTGCTCGGCGAGGAAGAGCCGGTCGAGCACGGCGACCTCGGCTTTGCCGAGCGTGCGAAAGCGCGACATGCGCGCCTCGGCCGGCGCGATCGCGCGCGGCGTCTTGGGGGCGGGCGCTTCGGCCGCCGCCGGCACATCGAGCGCCGCATCGACCGGCACGACGTCG
>Ga0116230_10002042_pt1 | contig 19444 bp, 14 predicted proteins | sample S1TSphfallax_3_FD_88678 | JGI IMG/M metagenome (GOLD analysis project Ga0116230, IMG submission 88678) | Host-associated microbial communities from peat moss isolated from Minnesota, USA - S1T2_Fd - Sphagnum fallax MG | ecosystem: Host-associated > Plants > Peat moss > Unclassified | place... | reverse complement strand
CCGACTTTTAGTGGTCGGGAGTCAAACTGCCAGTTTGACTCCCGGCCCTTCTTTTGCCCATAACTTGGGCGACAGATGTCCAAATGGCCAATGCGAGGCCATTTTCGATATCTACGCTTCAAGGCCTTTCCAACGACACCAAAAACACCCCAAATGCGAGGTGTTTTGGGCCTTGCTGTCGAGCTCTGAACATTCGAGAGTCCCGAAGGACTCCAAATCCTCACTTTTTCCAAGTGTTGGGCTTCACCCCCACACTTGGCCAAAGTAGGGTTGCGACATTTCTAGTTCCTCCTTTTCTATTATTGTCCTTGATGGTCTTGCACCATTAGTATTTCCTCTCTCTTATTCTTCATATAAGGTTTTTAATTTTGGAATTAGGACTAAAGGTTCATATTGAAATGATGGTATGACCTTTTCCATTTGAGATATCTTATGCTTGTAGAGCTTCTTGATCATTTATCTCATACATTTTACAGACCTTTCCAATATCTTTCTCGACTATATTTTGCATTGCATCCCACCATAGATCTGCATCCTTCTCTTCCATTGTCAATGCCTCGAGTTTTACCTGAAGTAAATTATGTTGTTTCTTGAGTTCATTCATTGTTTTTTTAAAACATTATCATAATTGAAAGGCTTGATTCCTTGGGCCTCCTTTAGAACTTGTTGCAACCTTTCATTAATACCATATGCTTTTACAATTTGTCCATCTCTACCTACTTCTGGTCAAATTATCTTTGTATTTCATTCTTGGATTGGTATACATTACCAATATCCACTATAAGCTTATTTAGCTCCTGCTATTGCTTCAAAAGATTGTGTTCCATATTTTTGTAATGTCTCTGAAATTTATTGTGTTCCACGCTTAGATTAACCTTATTTATTTTCAACGTTTAGTAATTAGCATTTGTTTATGTCAGAGTTGCCTACAAATAATCCCTCTCTATTCTAATCTTCTCATGATCCTTGTTGTGCTTCTCCATGTTGTTAATATTTTATATGGTTGTTTGTAGTTCTACCAATACCTCATTATTATCATGCTTCTTAACTTGTAATTATACTCTGAGCTTTTGTTCCTTCTCCAAAACATGTTACAAATTATGGATAGATTTGTCCTTCTCCTTTATAATCTGTTTATTTTTATTTCCAAATCAAAAAGTCTGAACATAATGTTGGTCATTTGTGTGTTATACTATGTTGCTTATTGAAACAAACTGGTAGTTTTCCTATGCTCATCCAAGTTTGCTTCTAGCCTTTGTATAGACCTTAAGGTATGAAACCTAGGAATTTATTCCCTAACACTAATATCTGAACAAACTACACTTATGTGTGAAGTTTAGATTTCTCCAAATACATTTGTTCATGTAACAAAACTTGGTATTAAAGGTAGCATACTTTCATTATTTTGTAGTACTAGAACATATTATTGCACTTTTGGTAGATTTGGTTCCAAGTCTTGTATTTGCTCCTCTACTTCCTCTTGGGCTTGAAATTTTTGCTTCCTCTTGGGCCATCTTTGGTGCTCTACCCCATCTGACATCTTCTTTTGCTTTGGAAAGATATGTGGTCTTGGGTTGGACTTAAAAGCTTTTCCTTTTGTTTTTTATGTCGATGTTGTTTTTTCAACAACTCTACGACCTATTGAAGGTTAACACCGCCCCTCATTGTAGTATTGTGTTGTATTCTTTACCCTTTTGGCATAATTTCATTAGACTAGGACATCAAAATTCCTCTTTTGGTTGTCCTTGTCTCTAGTTGTTTTTCCTTTCTAGGAAAAATATGTGCATGGTTCAAAGGTCTCTTGTTTTTTATAAACCTTTCCCTTAAAGTTTTTTTCTTCTTCATGTCCTCATGTGGCTACTTTATTTGCTTATTCTTTTCTTATGGTTTTGCTCCTTGAATTGGAAACTATTTCTGAAATATAACTTTTAAGACAATAACAAAATGGCGTACATCCTTTTTTAACTTTCTTTTGGTTGTTCCCTCAATCATGTTCTTTTAACACTTTTCCCATTTGATCAACTTTTTGACCAATTGAAAATACATAATTACAACCTAATTGACAAATTTTCCATGATCTGCTTTGGAAAGCATCATGGTAGATTTATTGTTAAAATATCGCACCTTATCTTTTTGATAGATAATGGGCAAATTGCAACAATTCTATTGACATACTTTAAATTCATTTTCTTTAAAACCCACCCTTCATCGGTGTTGTAAATATCTAGGACCCGGCCTATCAATTATGTCTACCATTGTTACTATAGCATTTGACATTTTTGCCTAATTCTCTTTTGTCTCTCTTGTATGGTAGATTTTTAAAACCTCTACCAGTAGATGTCTATCTATAATTCTCTACTCTTTTGCCATCAAAACTTTGATTCTATTATGTTCATAATCCAATTTCTAGTTATTCAAAAATTCAACAAAAATGTTATGACATGGAGTCTTCCATTCAACCTCAAATTATGAAAACGTTTAATTTGATCCTCCTATTTATTCGATCGCCAACCATAGCTAAATCCTTTGCAACAATGATTGCCAATTTGGCTACATCACATAATTGGAATATATATATTAACCCCAATCTATTTGCATCACAAAATTAAAAATGGGCAAAATGAATTGGTTTGGAGAACTTGTTCACCCTGCAATGAACTATACTGCAATAGGACCTATTATAAGACTTTTTATAAACTTGGGAAGAACTAGAGGATGGAAGAATCCAAGGACAAGTGCATGATCAATAAATTTTGATTGACCAAATACTTATTCATGAACAAGTTGGGAATTCTAAGGAAAGAACAATAGATGTTGCAAATTCGACATTTAATGAAGCAAAAATTGCTTTGAAAAAAATAGGATGTCCATATGTTTTTGTGGAAAATGAACAATGGAGTGTAGTTTGCATGAAAGAGGATTTCATGTGCAATTTCCATTCATTTTGCAAATCATTTACCAACAAGAAAGGTTGGCATACTTTAGCAATAAGATTGCCATTACTTTTTACTTGGCCAATAGATGACAACCTATGAATTGGTGTTCTATAGTTTTGACCCAATTGTTGGTTGAACTTACTCATTAGACAAAATGTCAAAAGAAAACAATAGTTAACCTAATTTCTAACAAGACCAAAGCAAATAATTGTTACTTGAAGCCTACCCTATATATTCTGTTAGGAAGTGATTCCCATTATCCAAGGTGTTTTTGCCAAGAATAATAACCTTAAAAGAACATGTGTCATCAACTAGCAAAAAATGACAAGTTGTTAAGGAGTAATAGGTTTCACTTGAACATGTCACAAGGGATCAATTATTGAAGGAAAGGAGACCAACACATTCAACCACATCCTTGCCTTTACTAGTACCTTGATTTCATAAATTAAAGATGCACACATAATCGCCTACACCAAGGGATAGGTTAAGTCTTAAACTTATTACCTCACCACCAAGAAAAAAATCTATAACTATTTTCAAGTCACAAGTTGTTCATTCAAAGGAGGGATGAGGAGTGAATATGTTAAAATGAGATGGGGGGTGGAGGTGCATAAGAATTTCAAATATCAGCTACATAGGGCAACCTATAAAAAAAACTTGAACCCAATTTGGACTAGGTAATTGATAACATCCAAGTTAAACCTATTAAACCTATTGAACTTGTTGAACATGTGGTACCTATTATAAAGTTCAAACAACCTATAGTTGTAGCTACATAAACATCACAACTAGTTCAACTTGTAGTTGAACCTATTCAAATAGAAAACCCATAATTTTCTATAACCCAACATGTTTTAGTTTCTGGTCATTCCATAGATAACTTAAGACAAATTGATATGTTTTTAAAACAAGCTGCTCATAATGCCACAACTTGGTCAAGAGCATTACAAGAACTTGCCAACCTTAGAATTGAATATGAACAAACTAGGGAAAATTTGTCTAAGACCAACAACTACTTGCATACCTATAGCCTTGAATTAGAAACAATGTAGCAAACATTAAAAAACCATGACAAAAAACTAGTCATAGTCAAAAGGCAATCAATTAAAGTTTAACATGAGAACTAGAACCTCTCCAACAAGTTGAAAAAGGAAAAATAGGCTATTAGGAAAATTCAAAACCTATAGTAAGAATATTTTGAGCTTAATTAGTTTAATTAGAAAACTCACAATGATTGAAACATCTTCAAACTAACTTTGAACGAATGATGCAAGATTACAACAAAATGGAAGAATATAACATGCAACAACATAATGCCATGTAATCAATTTGGAGCAAACTTGTTAAGAACTCAAGGAGTAGCATGTAACTCACATAAAGTTTGAAAAGGGGAAACACACTTTTGATTTCCCAAATCTAATATTGGAATGTCAGTATGAAATAATGAAAGAATAGATGAACAAACTCAACCCCATTCTACCTATTAGGATGAACAATAGGTTAAAGGAGTTTGAAGAGTTATTACTGGATAATATGTTATTCAAAGTGCAAAATCAAGCTTTGGGAAATAAAAACCCCAAGTGGAAGGAGTGGTGGCAAATCATTCAAGAGTTCATGGAGGAGCATATTCAAGAAAACATGGAATTAACCTACTTTGATGAATGTAATTACCAACTAAAGCTACAAGTGTATCGAATCGCTTTCTTTGACTTTAAATACGAACCCCCTAGTTTTGTATGTGTGGAAATTGGAACTAGTAGTAAAACACCAACAACACCATATGTGGTACAACGTGTTGCCATTATTAAACCAATCAGTCCATTAAGAGGTGGAACAAGTTTAGAAATCATACCTTTACATGTTCAATTTTTTTTTCTATATTTTTTCATGTTATTATTGCTACTATTGAACCTATGGAAAATAGTGACAAATATGTTGAAGAACAAGTTGAACATGTTGATCCTTCATTTACTATATTTGATAGTGGAACCAAATCCTTAGAGTTTTTATCTACCACTTTACCTTTTGACCCCACACCATGTAAGTTTAGGTCAAGAGATTACTTTGATTACTAATACCCCACATGGTTTAGAGGTGTTTACAACACCCATAGTGACCTTTGAAAAAACACCTAATCGACAAAAGATTTTTGTAGTGCCAACATGTTTTCAAATTTTGAGCCAAATTGAACTTGTGGAAGAACTAGGTGCTAAACTTGTTGAAGAAACTTAGTACTAATTAATGACAATTTAAACGGTCTTATATGATTGTTTGAATTTTGAATTGATTAGTATAAAGACTAAGAAATAGACTTGTTTAGAAAGACTTTTTGATGTTATTTTTTATGTTGTGTTTTTTTTACACTTGGAAACATGAAATCATATTTTGTTTTGGCAAGATTTTTCTTAAAGTTATGTGCAATTTGAATACATTTTATTTTAAGAGTTATAAATAGAATTTGAAATTTTTGAGTTAATGTACTTGTTGTTGTTTTAAGAAACTATTGTTGGAAAATTTTGAAATTGAAAACTTAATGGAAATAAAAAAACTTGTTAACAATTGTTATTCCAATAAGAAGTATGGCATTAGCAAAACTTTAAAATACTACTCAAGGAAATGAATAGAAATCCTCCAAGAGTGATGTTCAAGACTTCATGCTTCCTAGTGAACATGACAATACCACCAATTTTGATGAAGAGAAAGACCCAAAGAAGAAAGCTAAAGTTACTTGATAAAAGGAGCTTGTGCCACTTCGTCCTATTCCAGTAATTGAAGGACCAACCACTAGCCCAACTTTGGTGTATCCAATTATTCCAACACCATCCCAAAATGCATTTCATGTGACCATAATAGCACAAACTTCCCCACAATACTTAGTAGTAGGCACAAGCTAGTAAAATCCATCACCCAATTGGGTTTAGTCTATGCAAAAACAACGTTGGTAGTTGAATAGGGACATTTTAGCCATAAGAGAGGGATAATGTTAACAAGGGGTTCTAACTAAAAGTAGGCCAAAGCGTAGACAACTAAATGGCAAGCCAAAATGTGGGTAATCATAAACCAACTAGTTGACAAGCCAAGTAACATAAGTTTGTACATTTCGGTTTGTAAGTAAGCGCATGCCATAACATGGGTATCCAATTGATCATCATTGCCAAGCCAAAAGAGGTGTAAAACTTTGGGTAGTTACAAAGAATGGTTAAACATAAGCATAACCATCTAACACACATATAAATAAAGAAAAGGGTTATGGTAAAGGGGATTAGGAGGAAAATTCATTGTATTGAAAGAAAGTTGTACAAAGGATAATAAAATTACTATTTTCCTAGGATGTGTGTGTGTGTATGTTGTGTGCATGATTGCTAATGTGCTTAAGATAAGAATGGAGTTATTATGCATCTTGATGGTACATATATTTTAATTTGAGTAGTTGTACTAAAAGTTGTTGATGGTCTTCATTTTAGAATCAACTTTTATAATCGAATACATGGTACTTAGATGAACCCTAAAAACAAGGACCCAATAGTTATGGTTCATCTCAAATTCTACATATAACCATACCTAACAATAATCATTTCATCTTCCTTTTATCAAATGATGATTTGGAAGATGTTGCACCATTTCTTGGTGCAAAAGATTTGTTGGGATTCTTTGTGTTGGATGATTTGTAGTTATTAAACTTTGAATGCCTCTTCCCTTCATAAGGGGCTAATGTATTATCATTGTTTAATTCATGTCTTTCACTAAGGTTTTTTCTTGAATCAAGTATGATATAAAAGATTGAAGGGTCAAATTAAGTTGCCTTTACAAGGAATTTATCAATGTTATGTAGCTTGGATGCATATTTTTCACAAGACAAATGATTATTTCATCATCTAGCATTTGAGATGAGGACTACTATAGTTAGTTTGTGCAAATTTGCTCATAACAAATGTATGTGTTTTGTAACACTATCATTTTCTCTTTTTTAGAGTGAAAATTATCCTTGAAATACATTTTAGTTATAATGTCTTGAGATTGGGATAACCTTTCCAACTCTTTCCATGCTAAATTTGATATGTTACATGATTGAACATGTAACATAACATTATTATCCAAACAATTATTAATTATGGTTAAAGATAATGTGTTAGTTTCCTCCCAATCATTTATGTTAATCATTCTTGTGGTAGGTAAAGTTGAAGTTCCTACAACAAGTTGGGTTGCAATTGGAGGTGTTGTTTTTGGTTCAATACCACACTTTAAAAATAAATAAAATAATTTAAATATCAATGTTAATTTATGAATGCATATATTGAAAAAGGTTCCATTATATTTGAAAAATAGACGTGGCTTATGTCTATTTTTTGTGCCATTGTATTTGTTGTTATCTTATATTATTTACATTAAAAAATCAATTATGATTTATGATTGAGATCATGGCAAATAAATTTCTTAGTCATTGTGTTTCAAGCTTGTTGACTATTTTTATTTATTTATTGTGCAAGTTAATAACATATATAAATTGATGCATTATACATTTGTTGACCTTATCACTATAATATAACATGAAAATCATACATGAGATAAAAGATAGAGAGAAATTAAATAAATATATTATATTAATAAAAAAACTTTTGTATTTATAAGTATTAAGAGTTGAAAAGTTGTTGACATATGAAGGGTCAAACCTTTTCACAATGGAACATCTTAACAAATTAATGTATTACTAACACAATAATGGTTCCTACAACATCATCTTTGTTGGAGCTCATCACCAATTACTTGCTTTGCTTGCAAATATAAATTTTAAATAATGATACACATCTATGAATAGAATGACACAAATCCATTATAAAGAAAAATCCAAAACATCATATTTGTTTCCTTGTTCAGTATGCTAAGGATAAACTTGTCCATTCATTGGGACTAATGTAGCTTGTTTTGATGGTTGAAGCATGAACACATTGAAGGTTCAATTGATTTTTCTTTCCAAACCCAATTTTTGCAATTTGTTTGAATTTTCAACAACAAAATCCACTCAAAAATCAATATTTTCCACAACTTAATTCTTAAAATTGTGAAGTAAACTATATTAAATTTGACTTGCCAAGAGCTTTCCAACAACACCAAGAATACCCCCAAATTCTAATACAAATTTTAATTTCTATTTCATTTTATTTTCATTGAAAACATGATTCAATAATCAATACCTTCCACATCATAGCTCTAAAAAATTTCAAACCAAGTTGGTGCACCCTTTACTCATCTAGAGCTTTCCAAAGATTCCAAGAGCATGACATGAAACATTGTTGTTTGGGAATTTTCATTGTGACAAAACAAACAAAAGAAATTACCTTGCTTCGTAGATAGAATTTTTAGCTTGTGATGTTGGCCTAGTGTGAACACATTGAGGGCTCAACTAAATTTTCCTTCCAAACTCAATTTTTGCAAATCATTTGAATTTCCAACAACAAAATTCACTCAAAAATCAATATCTTCCATACAGCTCTGAAAATTGTGAAATAAACTTTATTAACTCTAACTTGCCAAGGACTTTCCAATAACACCAAGAATGGCCCCAAATTCCAACAGAGGTGTCAGTTTTGATTTTATTTAGTTTTCACTGAGAAAATGGTTCAATAATCAATAGCTTCCACATGGTAACTCCATATAGTTTCAAACCAAGTCAATGCACCCTTGTTCATCCATAGCCTTCCAAAGATGCCAAGAGTGCTGCATGAGACGCCGTGATTTGGGAGATCTCAGCGTGACAAAACAAAACGAACTACCTTGCTTCATACATAGAGAGACTAATGCCGAAAGTTGATGTAAAGAGAATCACAGTAACCCCATTCACATTGCAGTTTTCCCTGTCAGCATTTCCAGGTCACAGGTGCACTCGTGGGTGCTGGATCGCATCTTTCCGGTGTCAATTTCCAGCAGAATAACAAAAACTAATTTTAACTAGCTGTCATGCCGTAGATAGGGTCCCTCCGCCGCCGTTACATATTTGTTATGAACCTGTCAGTACAGCTCGGGTCACCCGCTGGGTCCTGGCTCTGACTTATGACATGCCTGGCCGGCCTCTGCGGGCGATCGGTGGCGTCCAAGGAGGAAGTTCAATCAGATAGGGAGAAATGGAAAGCAAAGAACTTGTCAGACTTCCTGCCTACGGTGATCTTTATGCGCTTGTTGTCTTCCAGCATCCGTCGAACTTAGGTTCGATTCTTCATATCTTTTGTAGGTTTATGAATAGATTTTTCCTGATGTGTTGTAGTTCTCAGGTCGGACGTCGCGGTATGAATTATGTTGTCCTGTCTTGCCATCACCACGGTGCCGCAAGACGGAGTCAAAATTATCCTCAGTTACACTCGGAAGATATGGAGCTTTAGGTTTTCCGCGAACGTGTTTTGTGGTCGCTTGCTACAGTCTTGAGGCCATTGTCCTAGTTGATAGGCAGAGTAATTTTGAGGGATTTCGTCTTTCGCTGGATTATGTCGTCTGGTGTATAGCGGTTCTTGCGGAATTCAACACTGGTCTTTGCCTACTGAAATGAATCGGACTGTTTGCGTGAAAGCTTCGAATTCTTGGAACTTGTGTCTGGAAATGCCATCACACTGGTTTTATGTCCGCCGTTTAATGTATCAGAGACTGGTCCTTGATAATGGCATGATCTACTCTGATTCTCACGATGGGGGATCTTAGTGGACTATCTGGCACAGGAAGCGCGTTAGCATTTGTCACGCGATAAACTTGGCAATAATATGATAGTGATTGATTTGCTTGCGCTGGTTTTTGTTTCAGAACTGATTAAGAGCATCCACTTGTACTCGGGCAATGGATCTGTGACGGCAATTCAGCGGGAGTTTCTTTTTTCGTCAGGTGTTTACGCCCAAATCAGCGAGCCAATGCCTTCATACTTGAACAAGTTCGCTCCCAAGAATGCAGAGCAATTTTTGAAAACACTGAAGAACTTGAATGAAGCAGACATGTGGCACTGCTTGCTTGAATACCGCGACCATACCCCTCAAGCCACCTCCATAATACCTTTATTGAGTGTTTCTAAGTAAGTCTTCGATTTCTCTTCTTTTTCCAGGGATCTGTTTTGCATGAACTGCGGTTTTCCAAATCCATGTATAACATTGCAAGCACGCCACGATGATGACCATTTGGGCCAGCTTCTCCAATACAGAAGGACTAACTTCCTGCCCTGTACTTTTAATGACAAGTTAACGTACTCAGACGCTTTGTAGGTGTTGTTTGTAAGTAGTTTCGAGAGGTCGGCCATAGAAGTTTCTCCCTTTCTGTTTGTAGTGGGTTGTGGTCTACAGTCGTTTATCCCCCTGGATCTTTCACATCTATCTGATAAGCTTGGATGATTGTGTGGTAACAAAGTTGTCTCCAAATGAAGGAACAAGGATTGCAATTTCTCGCCACTAATCAAGCCACATGGTCTTTGTTCTTCTCTGCTGTCCTTTTCTGTGTGTTTTGTCTATCCTGTTGTGTTTGTGTTTTTGTGTTTTTTGTTATCTCCTTGTGTTGTTGTTTGTTGCTAGCCAGTAGCATGGCCAAGTCTTCCCCTTGCTTCCAGAATTGCAGCAGATACTTGGTATGCAGGTTAGTGTTTTCAATGGCCTTTACCCATTGTAGGGAGCTGATTAAGTCAGTGGGAAAATCGTGATAGAGAAGTCACTATCGGACGTGCTTCTGTTGATGATCCCTGAACAGGTGTGAGACTGGCAATGTTGTTCATACTGCTTTTGTGTCTTTTTTTGTTTTTTGTTTCTTGATCCTTTGTACCCTGTTTTGTCTTTCCTTCTTTGGAATCCTCTGTGGCTGGTTAACGAAGTGTTAACCTTGCTTTGCCTTTTCTTAATCACAAGAATGGAGAATTCTCAATTCTTGTCAGAGAGACTAATGAAGCAACAGTCTGCTATGGTAGCCTGTTGACTGAGCTGATCAGGGGTTTCAAATGGAACTGCGATTTTGAAAATCCACTTGGACTCTGTTCTTCAGAGAAGTGGACAAAAGGACCTTCTGCCATTTCTCAAAACACTGCACTTCTTGTGTAAGGCAATGCCTTGATGCAAGGCCAGGAGACAATTGTAGAGCTGGCAATGCCTACTTGCTCTCCTGCTATGTGTTTGTACTTCAGAATTAGAGCTAGCTTACTCTTTGAATGATGTGTGGCCCAAACTCTCCTAGCCAAAAGGTTTATGCCTGGGTGTCCAGCTAAAAATACACTCAGAAAATTCCAGGAGGGTTTTGCATTTGCTTAGGTGTCTGGTTTTAGATTTCCATTGGTAAAAATGCTTGGCCTTATGGAATCTGGTGGATTAATGGATATAAAATTCTCCTGACCACCTTTTGCAGAAATCCTGCTCTGCAGCATATTCCAACTTTGGCAGAGGACTTGGCATTGGTGGAGGGTGCTGTTCAGAGGCAGCAGCAGGGGCATCACTTCATGGCATTTGTGCATCCATCTGGTTGGAACGAGCAGCAACATTATCCCCCTTGCAATAGCCAGATTTCTTGTGAATGTACAAGTTACACAAAGAATCCTCTGGTGAAGAGTCATTCTGTTTTATCTCCATTGACAGTTGAAGCAGTAGGGATTGATGCTTTCAAGGTAGATGAATTTTCCAATGACATTCATCAACAGGTTGAGAATCTGCATGAATGGGGAGCAGACTCAGAGTTCGTGAGCCCTCACATGCTTGAGACATGTACCCATGATTCTTCCTGGAGCACAAGTTTGCCACTAACAGGTTGGATTGCTCAACAACATTATGTTGAAATATGGAGATATAACCTGTGCATGGATATGGAATGTTTCATAGTATTGATAACTGGAATATCTCCAGTTCATTTGCTGACTTCAGTGAAACAAGTCAGGAAAACTCTGGTCCAGAGTGTCCATGCAGACAGAATTGTGCAGGGAAACAAAAGACTTCACAGTGTATTCTGCCCAACTTTGCTGAAGTTGTGAATATCTATGGTGGGCAATGTTAGACCTTGCCTTCAATTTTTCACTGGACTGTTGTCTGGCTGCATGTTTTAATAACATGGCTTGGATGATTTGCAGCATTATTGTCAGCACAAAGCCCAACACCAAGCATGTTATCCAGACACAAAGCTGACAGCACTTTGTGGAGTCCTTCATCACTTGTTTTAGGATCCCAAATCACAGGAACATTTGACTTCGAATCTGAAGAGTGTTCATTATCGGGTAACAACAGTCAGGCTCAGGCTAAACTCTTGTTCTGTAGTGATGCTGCACAAGGAGATACATCAGCTCCACCATGCACAAAATTAGGGAATCCTGAATCACTAGGGAGAGCTGCTGAAAGCACAAGGTCTTATTGCAGTGATGATAGTGTTGGTACACTGGCAGGAGATGACAAGCTAAATGCAGACTTTTGTTCCCACCTGTTGCCCTTGTATGTGTCAAGGACAACTGCTTGCAGAATTGAAGGTATGTGGCAAGAGACTGGCTCTTCCCAGCTGACTTATCCAGATCAAGTCAATTGTGGGACAGGCGATCATCCTGGAATCAATGTGTTCAGTAAGGTCACTGGACCTCCAAGTCATCGTGGGCCCACAGAGAGGATGACTGACATCACCCTTAACGAGCTGTCTCGGTTTTTTCACATGCCTATTACTCAGGCCTCTAAGGAGCTTAAGGTCGGACTTACTGTTCTTAAAAAGCGTTGTCGGGAGTTTGGAATTCCCCGTTGGCCTCATCGCAAAATGAAGAGCCTGGACAGCCTTATTCAGAATATTCAGGTACATGCATAGAGGCTCTCCACCAAGACCTTTCCATTGTAGGAACTTGACCTGTTGTTGCACAATTGACCACACATGTGTGCTGCTGTTATGAGTTAGTGAGGTCAGGTATGAATAACTTTGTTCCAGTTATCTGCAAAATGAATTTTCAAGTAATCTGCTCGCTTCTGCTACAGGTAGTGAGTACTTGCCTGATTCATGGCTATTACATAGGGTCACTGAGACACAAAGAGAGGGCAGTACTAAACTGTAGGTCTGCATTGTGTAACTTTGTGACGAGAGGCCCTGCATACACCTTGGGTGGGCAGAGACTAAAGACCTGGCAATAGTTGATGGGAAGGTTGACAGTTTGATGTTGACCACGTTTATGAGAATCTCACTCCCGTCACTCCCATTGTGGGAGTTACCTCCCACACATATGTCTAGGACTCCTTGAGATTTCTCAAAAAATCAGTAGACAAGCTCAGATTTGTCAATTGTAGTTCACTTAGAAGACTGACTTGAAGTCCCAACCAATCATGAATCTCTCTCACCACTTTACAGCTACTGCTTCTTTTTTGTTTGATGGTGGACCCTTTCTAACTACAATAACAGGAGCAAACATGGTTGCCCAATTCTTGCTATAAAGATTTGGGGGCCCTAGGTTCTGACAAGGTTGGGTGACCGTGTACTGGCCCCACTATAACTCGGTTGGCTATTATGGGCAACATCTAGTTTGACCTAGTTATTTGCAAATTGGATGATTTGCAAGGTGGTCATGTGTCCCACAACAATACTGTTGGCTTGATGCATAGTTTACCATACATGAGACCCTGGTGACATAAGGACTAAGTTTACCCTCAAGACTTGGGAAAGTGGCATCAAGGTCTGATATACTGGTGGGGCATAAGAACTGAAGTCTGAGTGTTGGTACTTTCTGCCTTCTCCGTGAGTATAACTGACTGCCAGACAAACAGTGTAAAAAAGATAGAGATGAAGACAAGCCAAGTTTTGGGACCTCAATTTCCTAGTTTTGCATTGACAAAAGGGGTGCTTGACACAGGGCTACAGCAAGATTATACTCATAAGGCTTTTCATCGAAGGTTTGTGTTAGATCCTGTGCCCAATTTGAATGGAGGTGGAGAGAGTGCACAGAAGTAGGGAGGAATGTTGCCTTTTAAAGCCTTTTCTCATGGTAGCCTTATAGCAGGAGAGTGGGAGTACTTATGAGGCTGTGCTTGCAATAGCCTCCCTCTGCAATCAGTATACTTTGGTTGAGCATAGGTGTATGAGACAGTACAACAGGCCTCTGAAGCCAGTGGTACTGATAGCTTTTTTTCCAGGAAGCAGGCCCTTGAGTCTTCCCTAGGTATTGTTCCATTTTGGGGGTGCCTATACATTAGTGTGAGTAGCATGACTTGCTTTTCTTGCTTCTGGACATTTCAAATCAGGATGATCAACAATACTGCAGCATTTTCAACTTGAACACCTGCTTGGAATGAGCAAACTAAGTTAGTTATTTACCTCTAAATTGTGACTCCATGTTCATGATATACATTATATTGGTTGCTTTGTCATAAGGAGGTGTTATGGAGCAGGAGTTGGGCAAAGGTCCAGAGGGTAAAACTTCAGTTCCAGTGATGAGTGCTGTTAAGGAGTTGGAGCACCAGAAAAGGCGCATGGAGGAGCGTCCTGGCATAGAGCTTGCTGAGAGAACCAAACGACTGCGGCAAGCTTGTTTCAAGGCCAGCTACAAGAAACGATGTCAAAGGCAAACAAACTCTAATCACCAGGAGACTGAAGGAGATAACTCTGGTGACCAACTCTTGCCTATGGCTTTATGAGTTGAGCTCCCTTCTGTCCAAATAGGGTGACCTACATTGGCGACCTGTTACAAGAGCCTTTCTTGTCTTTGTGACACATTCTTCTGCAGGAGATATCTCAATACAGAAGCACTCTTGGTAAGCATCTAGCTCATAACTTTGTCATGTCCTATCTCAATTATTCTCATTAACAGAAGGTCAGTGCATTGATTTTTGGAGTGTTCTGATTGAAAGCAGTGGTCCTTACAGAGGTAATTGGTTGATTGTTGTCCGCAAATTTTTAATGTGTCACAATGGAAGATACTACATGCTAGTATGTCTTGTGAATTTACATGCATAATGGATTTCCCTATGGAAATGCCTTTACACAAGGGGGCTACTCAAAACAATAGGCACCTACCTGTTGCATGAACTGATCCATGTGATAGGTGCTTTTTTTGTGAACTTTCGAAGACATTTGTTTTTTGTTTGTGCCCATGGACTTGTGATGATCATGTTGCTGGTGTTGATCCAGTATAACTGTTTTATGCTTATGTTCAAGTAGGAGTTCAACTCATATATGCCTACTGTAAATTCCTACATCTTTGCCAACCTATTTTTTCAGTAATGTCCTTTCTGTCAACTTTAGCCTTGCAACTGTTGATGAAGAACTTATAACATCCCCTATTTGTTAAGACCTCGGTAACAGGTATTAGTTCAAAGATGATAAGATAGGTGTACCTAGATCTTATTTTCAATTGAGAGCAACTGCAAATGGAGTGCAAACTTGGGGATATTCAATTAGCCTGGGAGAGCAGTATTCAAATGTCATATCACTGGCACATGTGATCTTCCTCTCTGTAAGCTATACTGTGAGATGCCATGCTCATGTGAGTTCATGAGCAAACAAGCATTTGGTGTGCCACTGCAATTGCAGCCTGATGTGCAATGGGATCTATGGTCACCAGTTGAAGGTGCAAATGTTGAATAATATTTCATAAGAGATCTTGTATTAGTCTCAGGTTTGAACTCCCAAGTTAGCATAGTGTTAGTGGGATTGTTCATGTAGCAGCAGGGTTCCTTCATTTTGTGGTATATGCAGTCTTGAAGCTGCAATATTGGATGTCTTATCTTGACAAATAGTAGAACCTTTTATATGCTATTTGGAAAATGTCATTTGTAAATATGCTCGGAATGTTTCAGCTGAACTTGGCAACATGTTATGGAAACAATCTTTGGTGCATTGGGGTGATACCACATACAGTAATGACTAGACGTTGATTTTGACTAAGTACAGCAGTCACCAATCTGATCTCATTTTCGGACATCTGAACTCATGTTGGTCTCCTTAGCACTTTGTGTTGTCAAACAAGAGGGCATCTTTATCATAGAAACTACTGGTGATGATTCTTGATGTTAAAACAGTAGAAAATACTTCATGTCTTTTTTGATGGTGAAGAAGTGGCCCATGATCTGTGATATGTTGTAATATGCCTGATTTCTTTGGCTTGCTGAGTTATTTCATTTATGTATGGCCAAGTATTCACCTTTCCACAAACCTTTGGCCAAACAACATCCAATCAATCCTTGTGTATGCTGAAGGTGTACAAGCGATGAGAGGACAAAGCAAGGGAATGGGGTGAATTAATTTGTGTGAAAGACACATAATAAATTATGAGATAGATTTGTGGATTGAATCCAAGACCCTTGATTCTGGACCCTTGAATAGTCGTTGCTTCAAGAATCATTGGCTTGGGTTTAGAGCTTATGCCCTAATGGTTAGGGAAAGTGAAGTAATCGAAAATTTGCGGTCTAGATAGATGGGATGCTTGGAATGGTCTCTGCAGGGCATCCAAGACCATATCTGAGAAGAAATGAAGGTGTGTCCAAATCAATGCCCCAAACTACAAGGAGAATGCAATGCTAAAGAGTTAAATGTACCAAGATGCATAGACAAACTTAATGCAAGTTTGCATGTAATGACTAGACACAGAGGGTCCAGGGGCCCTCTGTTGGTGGGAGGAGAAGGCCTATTTGACAGTGGTTGGATTTTTGTGAAGTGGTAACACTTGAGGAAATAATTTTGATCTGAAAAGGCAAGTAGTCATAGTCAATTGGCGATAATTGTCAGGGTTTGGGATTTGAGTATTGAATGACTCTTTCTTAGATGCAGTGGTCGATTAAGGTGAAAATAACAATATAGTGATAATGTAGGAAAAGGAAAACAAAGATTACCAAGTTGTAAACAAGAGAGTGGTTCCTTGGTAGCTTGGACAGTTTTTCTTTTTTGGTAGAAATGACGAATGTTTTTAGAAATGTTTTATTGACAAGATAAAAGCCTTTTGAAGGAAAACAGAAAATATTTTGGAGTATATGGGAATATCTGTTTTTTTAAACATGGAGATTGAGAAATAAATTAATTGTATTAACATGCACATTGTGTTTAAGTTGTGCATGTAGTATGATGGTATATAAAAAATCTAGTATGTGTCCATTTTGTGAATAAACTTTATTTGAAGTCCAAAGTTTGCATTGCTACTTTTGTTGCTTTGCATGTGGAGCAACTTTTTCCAAATTGCAAAGAACAAATAATAAATCTCACTCTTGAGCATTTAGGCTTGTAAATGAAATAAGTAGGAGAGATGTCTTTATTTGAAGCACATATGCTTGATGTTTTATAAATGAGCTTGTGAAAATTTGATTTGGGTTGAGATTAGCCTTTCACTAATTTGAAGGTTGTAAAAGACCTAAAGAAAACCCTAAAGAAAAGTAGAAGATGGGCATCACATATAAGAAATGTGCCATTGCCTTAATATATGTCTATAACATCACATTCACAAAGGTGAAACCATTTTAGGTCAAATGTTTTTGTCTCAATGAGTAATTGTCATTGAAATGTTTTGTAGTACTTGCAACCAAAAAACCCAATTTAATGTAGAGTAAAAATCTAATGTAGAGTTCATTAAGTTTATGAGAATAGAGGATGGAGTGTTTGGGATTTGGACCTTAGGTGGATTGTAACAAGAAGTGAGTTGTAATGTGCAACATTGAAAATTGTGATGGGGATATTTGGATAGACCATAATCACCTAATAGGCATGTGACCACATGCAATATGTATGAAAACAATTTATATGTACTTTCATGTGGAGATTTTAATTATGAAATGTTATAATGGAACAATATTTTTATTAGGTGTATTTAAAGTTAAAGTAGTTATTTTAATGGCATGCCCTTGATATGTGTGATAATGTAATTTGAAACATGATGTACATATTATAATACATATATTTTAGACTTATTTACATTTTGAAGTTATGAAAGTTTTTTCTAAACGTTTTGAACATATATATATACATTTTTTATCAATTAAAATATTGAATGAAATGCAAGAAGAATTAGGCGTGGGAAACACACTTTCAAATGGAATTTTGAAATAATATTGTTGTAGTTTTAGTCTTCTAAGAAATTGCAAGTAAAATCATTTGGAATAAGATCTTCAATTATCTTGAAGTTGTTTTGATTTGTGACTCTTGAATATATGACATATTTACAGTCACATGTGAAAGCTTCTTTTATGTCAATAACAACTTTTGTGGCAACTGTTGCACCTTGTGATTTGTGATTAATTATAACATATGTTATTACAAGTGGAAATGATGTTTTGTAATAATATCCATCATATGTATATATGTGTTGGAAGGAATGTTTTTTGAGAATTTTCATTACATAACTTGGTATTGTTGGACCCCAATCAACCTAACTTGGTTTTGGTTAAACATAGATAAGTCAGCCAATGGAGTTTTGGGTTTAGCTCGTGTTGGGCCCCAATTAACCTAACACAATTTTTGTTAAGCATAGGTAAGTCAGTTGATGAAGTTTTAAAGGTTAACCCAAGGTGCATGGGAATAGGATAATAGGTTGATCTTATCCAGGATGGATAGCCAAGGGATGGGTGGCCTAGTGAAGATAAGGTGGGGAATAAAATAATTGGACTAAGTTAAGATAGGGTTATCTTTTCCTAATTTGGGTTGGATAAGTTTGTTAAATAAGGAGGTATAAATATGGTAGAGGTGGCTTCTAAAAAGGTGTTAGAAATTAGGTTTAGGTCAGGATAACAACTATTTTTCTTCCTGAAGCTTATTATTCGCCTTCACTTTGAGGAAGTGGGAGGGAATGAAAAGTGACAATGAGTATTGTGAAAGCTTGGTTAACGGGGGGATTGGACATAGCATGAGGAGGTAAGACCATGGGGAAGCTACTGCATCATGAGGAAATGAGCTGCCCCAAGTGTGCCCAACCAAGGAATACAATGAATATGGAGGTGGGGGAATCGTTGGTGGCGAATCATAATTGCTCAAAGGCAATTTTGGTGAGTGTTTCCATTCAAGGGTGAAGGAAGAAAGAGGTACACAAACCTTGTGTTAAGCTTGGTAAAAAAAGTACAAAAGGAAGATGAGGAAGATAAAAAAGGGGTTGATCTAAGGAAAAATTAAAAGGTCTACTGTCTTGTGTGAGAACAAAGGAAATACGTAAGAGGAGAATCGGTTTCAAGGAGCTTGAACAAGTAGTGGTTGTTAGTGAGAGCAAAGGAAATACGTAAGAGGAAAATTGGTTTCAAGGAGCTTGAACAGGTAGTGGTTGTTAGTGTGGCTGGGAGTGGAGAGTCAGTGAAAACAAGAAAGCAAAAAAAATAAAAAATAAAATTCAAAGAAGAAAAAAAAAGATATAGGTGTTTATAAATAGGAAAGTGATTTTGTCTAGTATGAGTATCCTTGGTTGGAGTTGGAGAATGACAACTAAAAACTAAAAGACTCCAATGTAACCTTTTTTCTTCCCTTAGTGTGTGAAGATTTGTTGTGAAGAAGGCTTGTCTTCATTTGTGTATGTTGTGTGTTCATGTTGTAATTCACTTGTTTAGGTTTAAGGTTGGTTACATCAAGTAAGAGGAAGGGGAGGG
>Ga0116230_10002041_pt1 | contig 19447 bp, 13 predicted proteins | sample S1TSphfallax_3_FD_88678 | JGI IMG/M metagenome (GOLD analysis project Ga0116230, IMG submission 88678) | Host-associated microbial communities from peat moss isolated from Minnesota, USA - S1T2_Fd - Sphagnum fallax MG | ecosystem: Host-associated > Plants > Peat moss > Unclassified | place... | reverse complement strand
TGGGAACTCACTTGGAAATGTGAGGGTTCATTCTTTCACACTTTCTTGCACTCCCGAGAGTATAAGACGTGCCTCTTGGGCTTCCTTCTTGTCCCATGTTCTTGCAAGCCTTTGCCTTGGTCACGAGCCCAAGGTTAGGGTTGTGACATTTAAGCCTTAGGCCTTTAATCAAAGTGTACATGTCCATTAATCAAAGATTATTCAATTAATTCAAACCATTTAAAAAAAACTTGGTTTTGTAATAATGTAAGGTTTAAGGATACCATGTTATTGGCTTTTATTTCTTCATATTTCTTTTTTAAAAAAGGATTTGTTTAAAAAACATCACAAACTTCCTTTTTCAATGTTGGAAACAAGCAAAACCAATTCAAAAATAACCTCATAATCATCATTAATCAATTTTTTTTGGGCTAATGGGATTGTAATTTTTTCCTTCAATTTTAAGCACATAGTTATGTTTAATGATTTTTTACCTTTCATCTTAGATAGAAACAATGATTGTTTTCCCCAACCTATATTTATGAAATAATTTTGTTAGATAAAATGTTTTGGCAAAAGCTTGTCTAAAGGTTTATGTTGCTTTAAACAAATCAATGGTCACATGTTTTGGCTATTAATTAACACCCAACAAGGTAATGACAAAAGCACATGTGTTCCCTTAGACATCCACAAATCCAAATTGTAACTGCAAAAATTACAATTTGCTAATTTTAACAACACATATTTTTGTTTCAAATCTATTGGGAAAATTGTTTTCTTGAAGTGAAGACAACTTGAAAACATAATTGCAAGGTAATATGCTTGAATCAAATTCTCCACAAATTACATAGGTAATGGTTGTTCATAATCAAAAGGTGAAAGTGTTATAGAAAATATTTTTGTTGGATGCCGTCCTTTTGAAATAATCTTGTACACCAAAAAAATAAATTACAATTTTAATACATTAGGTCTTTTCTTCATTGGTTTCCTTTCTACAATTCCTTTAACTAAATTATTCATTTCTTCTTTTAATTCTTTTTGTACAATGATTCCATCGTCTACATGCACATATTTTTTCAAAGTTGTTATTCCATAGGTTTTGTAATATGTTATTAGATCTTTTTTAATTTAATTCTTGGGTTGCTGTGTTGACAAGATTGTTATAACAAAAGGTACAACATTGGGCTTAAAAACTCCTTCCATCAACATCTTTACTATCAATAACATAATAAAACCCAACAAAATGCATTTTTGTTATGAATTTTTTATTCTTTTTTTGAGCATGCAATTTTTCGAAATTCAATTTTATTTTTTCTTGTTCATTTTTTCAAATCTATTACTTTCTTTATTTGCAAAATTTCAACAATTTTTAACCTTACTTCCACATTTTCTTTTCCATAATTGTGTTGTTGAAATAAATTCCACATGTTTCATTTTAAATTGTTATTTTCATTTGATTATTCATTTGTACAAGAACATTACAACATATTTAATGGAAAATTCCAAAAGATTATTTTTAAAAGATTATTTAAAATTTATGAAATAAAAATCAAAACATTGACTTACAAAGTCAAAGTAATTCACTTTGCTTTCCTTTCTTTATCATATCAAAAGTGAAGGTACAAATGTAAGGGAATGCAAAACAATTTCACAATGCTAGACAAATTTTACACACAACAAACATAACATGCATATTCAACAAACAAAAACCTACTCCAACCTATGAACACAAACAAATCCATCACAACAACTAAACAAACAAACAAAAACAAACAATGAAACAAACCCATAAACAAACATTGATACAAAAAACCATTAAAGAATGAAAAAGGGCGTTATCTTATGGATGAAACTCATGCCATGAACATGAAACCTTTCGCACTGAAAGCTACACAAAACGTAAGGGGGGGGGGGGAAGGGGGTGTACCAAATTGAACGAAAACAAAGTCAAAATAAGAATAACAAGTAAAAAGAGGTTTAAAAAAGTATTTGAAAAGATGAATAATAACAATCAATGAGTGAGGAGTGAGTGGCAAGAAATGAACATGAAAATGAAAAAGTGAATGAGAATGACAAAACATGTGAACAACATGAAAAACCACATCCACCAAGTTCTATTTCTAAAAAGCTTCACAAACACGATTTATAAAACAACTTCAACCAATAAGAAAGTCAAGTTGAGCATGAAGAGTCAGGGCATTTTATGTTCATGGAGAAGAAGGCTTTGCACAAACAATTGTTGTACAATGTTACCTTAAACCCTAAAATTTCTTTGAAAAACCTACTTGAAAAATTTACAAACCCTAGCTTAAAAACTTGAACCTAGATCTAAACTTTACCTATTACCTTAAACACTAGAGCCTAAAGCCTAGACCCTACACTACTACAAATGCGTCCTAGTTCACTTTGGGTTTCACTAGATTTTAAGTGAATTTGGACATTTACTTAGTGAAATTATTTAACCCCCTAGTGAACGGAGATCAGTTGCTATTAATAATGAATTGTTTCATTAGTACTGAATGAAATAAGGTTACTCTCAACTGAAATACAAATTTATCAAACTATTCACTTACTAGTTAATTAACTAACCAACATGGAAATCAATTAAAATTTAATTATTTAATATATAATATTATTGATAATTTCATGATTTTTTAACCTATGATTTATTGACACGTGTCATAACCTAAGCTATGTTAAAAACCTAGCCTAAGTAGGTAGGTAGGCCACATAATCAACCTAAACACCTATTATAAGAATTCGATAAGAGAATATTTGGTTAACATACCATTGTTGACCACATACAACATCACTCATGAAGTTTGATCCCTTGACCTTTGGAATGGAGGTAAACACCTTTGCCATCAAGGCACTTCACAAGTTGTCATATTATGTTACATTATGTTCTATTTATCAAATACTTCATTTTAAACATCACAAAAATATAAACTTTGAAAATTCATATATTATTGAAATTTTGTTCAAATGAAATGATTCGAGTTTACTCTTAGAAAAAATTCAATAATGTACATAATTACATTTATTTCCTTTTGAAAATTTAAAAGCATTTGAACAAAAAAAACATTAAATATCATTATTCAATGGCATTTTAATGACCATTCTTTTGGGAAAAAAAAGTAATAAATGGATAATTTTTTTGTTAATAAAAATTATACTACCTATGTTAAGTTACTTTCAATTATTATATGACTATTTTTCATTAATTTAAATTATTTCACCCTACATTATTTACGACTATTTATGGCTATTCTCAATTACTTTTGGTTATTTTTGGCTATTTCACCTTAGGCTACTTTTGGTTATTCTAAGTTACTTTTGGCTAATTTAGCTTATTTCACCTTAAGTTATTTTCAACTATTGTAAATTTTTTGGGTTATTTTATGTTATTTTTTGATATTATAAATTATTTCAGTTTAAGCTACTTGTAGCTATTATAAGTTATTTTTGGCTATTACAGGTTATTTCACCTTATGTTATTATTGTAAATACTAGGTTATTATAGGTTATTTCACCTTAAGTTATTTTTATTTATTACATTTTATTCCACCTTACATTATTTTTAGCAATCTTAAGTAATTATAATATATGGTTATTGGTTATTATTTTATTAAGGCTATTGGTGGTTATTAATAGTTATTGGTACCTATTCTATCAGTGGTTATTAATGCCTATTAGTGGTTATTTTATTAATAATTATTGGTGGTTACTCTATTAATGGCTATTGATGGATATTCTATTGGTGGATATTGGTGCTTATTATTGGTTATTATATTAATGGCTATTAGTGGCTATTATATTAATGGTTATTAGTGGCTATTATATTAGTGGTTATTGTTGGCTATTATATTAGTAATTATTAGTGGCTATTATATTAGTCGTTATTAGTGGCTATTATATTAGTAGTTATTAGTGGTTATTATATTAGTCGTTATTGGTGGTTATTTGTGGTTATTTTATTAATGGTTATTGTGGTTATTATATTGATGGCTATCAATAGCTATTTTGTTGGTGGTTATTCTATTAATGGTTATTGTGGTTATTCTATTGGTGGCTATCAATAGTTAATCTGTTGGTGGTTATTTTATTAATGGTTATTGTGGTTATTTTATTAATGGCTATTGGTTGTTATTTTATAAATGGTTATTGGTGGTTATTCTATTAATGATTATTAGTGGTTATTCTATTAATGGCTATTGATGGATATTTTATTAGTGGTTATTGGTGGTTATTAATGGCTATTATATTGGTGGCTATTATATTGGTGGCTATTCTATTGGTGGACATTGGTGGTTATTGGTGGTTATTGATTTGTCGCAACCCTAGCCTTGGGTTTGACCAAGGCAAAGGGGTTGCAAGGTTACGGGCCAAGAGGAAGCCCGAGAGTCAAATCACATACTCCCGGGAGTGTAAGAAAGTGCGAGGGAGTGAACCCTCACACTCCCAAGGCAATTTCCACTTTGGGAGATGGAGTCCCGATGGACTCCTGAAACTTCAGAGAGTAATTTCGGAGGTCAAAAATAAATGGCTTGTGGCGTTTTTTATATCATTGGAAATCTCTTGGAACGCAGATGTTTAAAATGGGCTTTCATTACTCATTTGGACATTTAAAACACAAGTTATGGCCAAAAGAAAAAGTTGGGAATCGATTTGATTTACTTAGTTTTAGATAACGTGCGATATACCATTGGAAAGCGTTCGACAAGGGTTACAACGTTGCTTTAGACCACACCCCAATCTAAGGTTTGCTCACAAAGTTATGGGGCTCCAAAGTCATGGGAACCCTAGTTGGCATAATTTCGGGACTCCCACTCGGGAGTCCCGGGAAAGAAAAGTCATTTGGATGTGGGCCTCGTGAAGAGGTGTAGAGTATACTATAAGGGGGAAGGTGGTGGCTTCCCCCAAGTCCGGGCTGTGGTGAGTCTTGTGTGTCCGTGTTGCCCGTGGCTCGTCCTAGCACCAAAGGTGCTCCAACTACGCACTAACCACCTTGTGTGGGTTTTGTGTAGGCCTGTGTGAGTGAGTGAAGCTTGTCAATTTTTTCTAGTCCCATCCCGGAGCTCCAGCACACCCCTCTACCCTTCAAAGTGCTATGAGCTAAGGAGCGTGCCCGACTCCTCTTTCTTCCACTGTTTTCTACTTGGACTCACATTTGAATCTTTCAAGGAGTTGGGAGTGCGTCATAATTGGTATTATATTAGTGGTTATTGGTGACTATTATATTAAAGGGGTTTTGGTGGATATTTTGTTATTGGATACTGGTGGTTATTAATGGTTATTATATTAGTGGCCATTAGTGGTTACTCTTTTAATGGCTATTGGTGAATATTCTATTGGTGGATATTGGTGGTTATTAATGTTGTTATATTAATGGCTATTGGTGGTTATTCCGTTGTAAGCCATTGGTGGTTATTTCATTGGTTGTTATTGATGCCTATTTTATTAATGATTATTAGTGGTTATTGTATTATATGTTATATTACAACTATTGGTGATTGTTGTATTATAAATTATTGTTGGATATTCCTTTTTATAATATCATAAGGTATTGGTAGTTATTATATTGTAGGGTACTTTAAATTATTTTTCATAGGTTATTATTTTCTATTTTAAGTTATATTACTTTAGGTCATTATATTATATTATAAATTATTTTAAGTTATTATTTTAAGGATGGAATAATTTATAATTACATAAAGTAGAATGACCTTGAATAACTTACAATATAACTTGAAATAACATATATTAATTTAAAATAAAATAACCTAAGGTATAGCCTAAAGTTAGTTGAATAATTTAATTTAGAATAACTTAAAAGCTTATAATAAGTTAGTTAAGATACCTTAAGGTAAAATAACGTATAATATTTTAGGGTACAATAATTTATAATAACTTATAATAACATAAAATATAAGTTAGAATAACTAAAGTAGCTTAAAATAATATAAGGTATATCATAAAATAGCATAGATAGAATTAAAGAAAAAACATAGAAATAAACCTATTTACTATAATAAATTATAATAGTGAATCATGTTAATTAATATTGAAACATGATATCTACATAGTGACATTATAATGAGATAACTTTCATCGGGGTGAAATTAATAAAATGTAATGAATTTATCTCACTTTTAAGGTCCCATAGTGATTTAGGTTAGTAAATTGCACCCCACTTTTGTAGTAGTGCTACTTGTTACCTAACCTAGGCCCTTATGTTGAAAAATCGAACCTTGTTATCTTTTAATATTATATTAAAATATCAAAAATTTGAACTTTTTTTCTTGGGGTTAAGTGGGGCTAGGCTTTCATTTTAATTTGAACTAGCATGCTAGATTTTATACAAGGTATCATCCAAGGTGATACTTACTAGTTTTAAATTAAAAACCAATTCAAAACCCTAGCTAATTTCCATTTTTCTTTTAATACCCACCCAACATTGGTACATACGTAGTATTGAAATTGGTTAAAAACTAGTATAGGCTAGTATTCCTTCAAGTCACTATCAAGCTAATATTAATATAAGGTGAATATTGTTTAAGTGTATACTAGTGTTGGGTGGTTACCTAATTTGGTTAGTTAGAACCATCGCTTTTAATTCCAATTAGCAAAAAAATCAAGTTAAAAATTAGATTTGGAATTAAAACTTAACCCAAATTTGATTTTGGAATTAGAATTGGACTTTTTGAGGGTGATTTGGAAAAAACAAGTTTAGAACCTAAGTTAACTAATAGAAAACCGCTAGTTTTAAACCAATTTATTTGAAACCGAGATGGAGTTTGATTTTAAAAACCAAAACTAAAATTGGAACCTAAATTTTTTTTTCAAGAACTAGATGACAACTAAACTCAAGGTTCCATTTTTATGGGGAACCAAAATTAAAACTATTCTAAATTTTGAAAAAGAGTTTTTTTGAAATGTTAAAGGGTAAAAATACCTAAACGAGTTAGTGCTGTTGGCATCCTAATAACTAATTAGTTATTAGTGGTAGACTTATTGTCTTTTAACAAAGTGATGAAGCTAGTGGGATTAATTAGTTCGTGTTGATGAGTGGTTGGTTGTAATCCAACCAATCACCTACGAGATTTCTAGGAAGGATTAGGATAAAAACCTATTTTCATGGCGTCAATGTGAGCCTTGTGTGGTTTTGTGGAGAAGGAGGATGAAAGGAGGACTTCTAGGGATTTAGGGATTTTATTCTATTCGATGTTGTTGTAGTTTGGAGTTTGGGTGATGAGGGCTTTCTCTTGGAGAGGTGTTGTATGTGTAACATTAAAGAAGGGAGAGGAGCATGGAATTGTATTGTACTTGCGTCATTTCAATGGAAAAAGGTTGAAATAATAACTTAATGTCTTGTTGGAGTTTTCTTTATCTTGGAATGTATTAGAATATGATGGAAGGTAGCATATTTTAAGTTTGCACAATGTTTTGTTACATTTTATATAGTAGTTCTATGTTTCTTCTACAAAAGTAGTAAGAATGTATGTTTGGTTTTAGTCTTTGGAGTAGGAAATCTCTTGTTGCCATAGGAAGGTAGTAGCTAGTTGATGGCAGTAGGAAGGGATTAGACTTGAAAGTCAAAGTTGGCAAGGTAAATGAGACTGTTGTAGATGGGTAGGTAACAACCATGGAGGATGTATAGTGGCTACAAATGGTAAGCATTGTTGAGAAGGCTTAATGAGGACTACCGAAAGTAGACAATGCCATTGGAAGGTCTGCATGCCCTATAAAGGTTAGATAGTAGTTGTGGAAGGCCTACAAACCCATTGGACACCCTTTTGATACAGTAAAAATATTATAAAAGTTTGGAGAATAATTACTTCTCAATCTTTCTTATTTTGCTTGCTTTTTATTCTTCTTTCTTCTTACACTATTGAGTGGCCTATAGTTAGGATGGTAGGTTTGCACCTAAACGATAAATCCTACCTTCTTCTTTTTCTCTTTGCATAAACTTTTTACTATTACTTGAGTAGTTAAAATAAAATTAGTAAGTCATAATACTTCTTATTTGAAGTAAAGAAAAGTTGAACTTGTTCCCTTGGCATTGCTTTCTTTAAGACAATAATGTTCAGAGAATGCATTTTCACCCTTTACAACTAGAATTGAAAGTTCTTCATAAAAATTAAGAACCACTCCAACATTGGTAATGTCCTTGTTACAAGTGTTGATATTAGAGACATGCGTGTATACCAAACAAATCGTGGCTTTTCTGATCAAAAGTCTTTATTATCAAGTGAGTCAATTTCATTTGTCGTCCATTTGGATGATGATTCATCCTAGCACTTATATAGATTGTTGAATGTGTTTTAATTTCACACTGTTTATAAATATTGGACAATATAAAGAACATAAAATTTGAGCTTGAAACTTTTCAAATTACTCTCAATTTATGGAGTTCAAAAAGAAATCTCTGGAGGCTACCTTGAAAGGGTTTTTCTCAAGCTTAAAAGAATCATCAAATCACCCCCAAATCAAGAAAAGAAAGACAGAGGTTTGAACCCCTTACTCAATTATGCAGCCAATGTAAACTGGCCATCTACTCTTTTCTGGTATAAGTTTGGGCAAGAAAGGAGAAAACTTCAGGCATTGGGCAATTTGGGCAGTCCAAAGCGGACTGGTGAGTTTGCATTCTGTCCTTTGTGAGGTGGAGTTGGCAATTGGTGATGTGGGCTTGCCAACTTGATGGACATTGCAAACTGGTGAGGTGCCTGTGGATTTAGCCACTTGACAAAGTGGAAAACTCAACTTGGCAAATTAGCCCAGCAATCGGTTCTCTATACTCTAGGCCTTGAAATATAATATGGGTACTGATACTTGGGAATGTAATTCCTTAATTTTCCTTTTAAAACAAAATCTTTCCTTTGATTGATCCTACCACTTTACAACCTGCATTTGAGATCAAAGAACACCAATTTGACTCTCTTGAGGTTCACATCCCAAAAGCCTCCCCTCTATACAAATTTGTTGATATAAAGTCACATCACATGGTTTTTGGAAATATCTCCTACTTATATTATATTTGTAACTTAGGCCCACTTTAGATGGGGTCCGGGGCCCAAATTCTTAGGAACCAATTTGGACTCATTTGAAGCAAATTGAATCTTTGAGTTGGACCCTAGCTTGCATCTAGGTTCTCCCAATTGTAAGCTCTCCTTTGAACTCTTCATTTTTTAGGTCTGAACCAATTGATTTTCCCTCCAAAATGGTGCCATGTAGGTTTACCCTTGATTTGCCACTTTTTGGTCTTGGACCCTCATCTAAAGGTCATGGGTCTAATGTATGCTGTCAGCCCATAGGATTGTTCTATTTTATTGGAACACTTAAACCTGGTATATGGGTGATTTTTTGAGATCTATGGCATGGTCATCCTTGGACAATTTCAAAGACAATTTTGTATCATACGGTTGTCCTTGAACATTTCTAGAGATAATTTTAGAGACAACTACCTCATTCTTTTTTCCTACCCATTCAACATGGATATGAAAAAATAAAATTAACATGTGTCTATTCATGTCTATGAAATTTATATTAATTTAAATTAAACATGACATTGACATAAATAATGATGAATTATTGAAAACCATATGAAAACATAAGGAAAAAAAAAAAGAAAAAAGTTGATCGTCAATGGTAGTGTGTAGCAGCACAAAGCGCTAATAAGCACATACTGAAATGTCTTGAATTATTGAGTCAGTACAGCTGTGGAGTTTTTAAAGTTCTAAATGGTTTTGGGGCAGAGTTACATTTGCACTGTATCTAAATGAGCAAGCTTAACTATCTCCCAAGATAACCCTCCAAAATGGACCCATAACCAGCTTTACAGGGCGTCTGCGTAGCATGTCTCTTCCTCATTGGACATCCACACCTCTGTTATATCACATATTAAGCTGCACAGTTTCCGAGCTAGGTATCCATTTACATCCATAACATTCTCAGTACATGGATTTATCCCAACTTTACATGCATAACGTGCTCACCACATGGATGAAACATGACTGCAGGTGTGCTGGTTATGTCTAGTAATTGGCCAGAGCTGGCTGGTTACCCAAGAACAGTTGAGGTGCTACCACACCTCACCAACACTATTCTTGGTGACCAGCCACTTGGTCCCTAGTTCATACTGATGACTTTTTTTGTGACAAAATTTCTCCACTTCATGAAAAAATATTGAAGAAGAGATATTCAGTCTCAAATTCTCTGATTTAAAAATTAAAAAAATTTGCCACAATTGCCTCCAATATGGATGTGTGCTTAAGATTTTTTACTTTCACATTTTGAACATAGCCAAATTTGGCTAAATATACTTATGGATAAAAGCCACTTGACCAACATCACAGAATTGAAAAGAAAATACTGATCCATACCCAAGTTTTGCTCCAGCTGTGCTCTTCTTCACCAATCACCTTTGGAGATTCTACCAATTGTTGAGCCATGTTCAGATATGCATACATATGGCCACGGTGAAGCAGCACACCAACTGGTGCACCATCCACTGGATGCCTGTTATTACTCAGTTGTGGATGAACCTCAACTGAGTTAATATTTGGTTTCACCTTGGTAACCAATGCTGTAGGAAATAGGTCTTGTACATAGGTTTGCAGGAAGGAAAACAGGTAACTACTAAGTAAGTACGTGGTTTATACATTTGTAAGGGCTGTTTTTACTACCTACTAACAACCTGCTTGTGGGTTGTTAGTAAATAGGTAGGTAGTTTAAAAAAAAAAAGCAACTAAGCTAACCACCATGGTTAGCTAAGGAACTGGAACACAACAGAAAACTGTTTCCAGACCATTTATCATCCATCCTCCATGGTGCACTGGTGGGTGCTGGTTCACTGTGGCCCCATACATACATATTTTGGTGTACATGTGCAGCTCCCGGGCAGGGCAGGAGTAGGCTAGCCAGGACCTGGAGAGGGTCTGGGTCGGGGACAGTAACAAGCACAAGGACTGTCAGTGTATTTAGGAATTGAAGCTTTTAGTTAACACACGTGGTAGATAACCAAGTACAACATTTAGCATTAAGGCCCTGGAAGGATTCCTTCTTGCAAGTCAGCCAAGTACCTAGTTGTCCTTGAAAACAATTAATAAGATGCACAGCGTCATGCAAAAACTGCGCAGGCAGGGGTGTGAGACTTGAGTGACCAGTGAAGTTAGTTGCTGCTCCTTTATTGATACCAGTGTTGCTCTACTAGTATAGACTTTTTGAACATACCAGCAGCCTGGTCCAAGTACATATTGAGTACTTTATAAAAATTACTACAACCCTTGTCTGTATACAGACAGGGTTAAAAAATTCATACAAGCATGGCCTTGGTATTGGGTCCTTTTTAAAACTTTCATAGCAGCCTGATCATAAATATATATATATATGTTGGGTCCAAGGGAGATTTTTGGCTTCTAGGGGTGAGAATGGTACAAATTTCAGCCCACCTTATTCATGTTTTGTATTAATTAGATGGCGGGGTGTGTCATAGTTTTTGTTTCTATTGAGAATGAGCCCATCACCAATTTTTTCTGGAACATTAGGCACTCCCCAGTATAGAAGCCTAGATATGCTTCCCACTCCAAAATAGAAGCATGGATATGCTTCCCTGTGGCACTCCTTTTCACTTACATACATGGAAGTTGAATTGTGGCCAAACGGTATGGGATAAAATTGAGGTGCTATTGGGAACTTCTTGGGGAAGGGGGAATTTGGGGAGCTTCATTGGAATCCTCCCCCTCCCCACACCCGGCCCCCAAACCCACCCAAGAAAAAAAAATCCTAAGCCCCCTCCGAGTGTCTGTTGAGCCTTCTTGGTTGCAAGAAATTTCTATTTCAAACTGTCTGTCACCATTTTCAACCTGAGCTAACACCCGCATTATAAAACTGGCGGTACTTATTTGTCTGGTATTGAAACTCATATAAAACTGGTACAAGGCTGGTAATATCTCAGGTCCCTCTCAAGCTGGTACTGGTACAAGGCTGGTATTGCCTCAACTCATACCAGCATGATAAAGGTCCTTCAATACTGCCTTTGATACACTACACAGACCAGACTAATCACCATGCACAGGCCTATATACCACAGACCAACACTCATTGATACCTACTAAACTTGTTTTTTGGTCCCCAGACCCGAGGTTGGAGCACATGCAGCAAATTGATAATTAAGTTATCAGATGCTGGCCTCATGCTTTGCTCACAGACAGCTACCTTCCAGGTGTATTATTACTGTCTGGTGGACTCCAATAAACACAGGTGGGCATGTAAAAGTATGATATGAGAGAGTTCCCTTTGATGTGTGTGTGTGTGCATCTGACACTGTTGTGGAAGTATCAATCAAATCATATGTGTTTTTCCTTAGAACTTGAGAGCTACAAAAATTGGGTTTGTATAATAAAAATATGTCAGACAAAAAATGCCTTGGAAAAAGCCATGCTAATTGCTGGTCATCAGGGGCTCTCACACAAGTTTAGTCCCATTTTTAGTAGGATGCATTTAGCTACGTGATGATGACCAAATTAGCATTGAATTTAGTGATGGGGGAGCACTCGCCAGATGGCAGAGAGAGGGCCTGTGAAAGTAAGTAAGCAGCTAGCTCTGCCATAGTCCTCCGTTTAGACAAAAAGAATTTGATGTGGCTTCCTTTCTGATGATTATGAGCACATGGGTGTTCATTATTGTTCTGAAAATTCAGACTCCATCATCTAGGGGGGATTGGATTACCTATTTGGCACACAAATCAGCTCTCCAAGTTGGCAAGTCGGTATAGGCCTTTTAACAGCTTCTCCTTTTAACTGCACCCCTTCAAACACTAGGTGAAAATGATGGTCATAGGGACCAAATTTGAAACCTGTTTTCCTGTTTGAGTGATCCCACCCCCCCGCCCTTTCTCTCTCTGACTGGACATGCAGGACCAGGTCCCCCCTCCCCCTCTGGCATCACATTAGGAAGGTGATCGCAATTCCCTTTAAAAAGCAAGCCCTTTATAAAGGCCATTATAATTGTGATCCCTATAATTGCTTTACAAAGGGATTGCTTCCCTATAATTGTGATCCCTTTGTAAAGTTGTAAAGACCATCATTTGATGCGGTGATGATCATCAGCCAGCTTTGGGTGTACAGAGTAATATGGCCAAAACACTCTCATTTAGGAGTGCCTAATTAATTTGTCATCACCACACCTAGTATTGCATACCAGCGCATAAGTTGTCTAGTCTCACACTTCGTAATCACTGATGATTTTGAAGACTTTGAAAGAGTTTATTGGGTACCAATGATCTTGTCAAATTCATTTCTTGCACTCCAACAGACATCCCTCCAGCCCAACCTGTGATGCAGTAGAAGCTAACTTGTAGTTGTTATGATTGTAATTTCTTTGAGTTCTGATGAATAAATAATTTTATTTTAATTTCCAAAAAACTGTTGGTTCTTGCTGCTGGGTGTTCTCCCACGTTCCCAATTGGCTACTACATAAAAGAAACGATCTTAAGTAAAAGAAATACTTCCCATTCACTACTACCTAAAGTAAATGATCTTAAGTAGAAAGAAGTACTCCAACCCTCTTTCTCTGTCTCATGAGGTTGTGTCTGCTATTCGTCACTGAACCTACCTGCTCATAAGGAGGACGGGGTTAGCTTATGTGACCTAGCACCCTCAGTGCACCCATCCATTGGAATCCTGTTATGGATGACACCTGAGTTACCAAACCAAGGTTATACCTTGGTAACCTATCCTGGAAACCCTGCTACTTCCACCTCACACTACCTATGAAACTACCCAGGTAAGTGTAAGTATCATGTTTTAGTACGCAGCCCCTCATAAGGTGGTTCCCACAATGTCAATTATCCTACAACATAAAAATACCAAAGAAAGATAAAGAGGGGTGGGGGGTGGGGGAGGAAACCACAATATTTGGGCTTTAGAAAAACCCAAATCATAATGACAATTGGGGAGTAAAATTACCATCCATCAGTTGGCCTTGGTACCAGTGTTTGTACCAGTGTGTTGCCTAGCTACATTAAAACATAAAATAAAACAAAATAAAAAAGGCTTTTGGGTGGGGGGTTTTAGTAATTACCAGATTTCAGGAAAAAAATTGTGGTTTATATTCCAATAGGTAGCCAAAAATACAGAAGGCATAAGGTATTTCTCCTTCATATCTTGTTTATATACAAATTTGGCTATATCTTCTGATTGATGATCACCACATTTGTTGGCCTTGCCTTGCTAGGCAAGGATATTGAGTTTAGATTCATTATAGAGTATAGTAGCTTAAGGGATTTTGGCCCCTAGGTAATAATAATAAGGTCTATTTTTATATGAGGATTTTTGAAAGATGATATTTTGGCTTGTGTTGAAACTCGAGATTAGTTACAGAGTTATGATTATATCTTGAAGGATGTTGGTTTCCTTTAGAGGATGTTTTGAAGATTATATTTTTGCATGGAGAAATATTTGAGTTTCTATAATTCTTTTTTGACTTAAGATACATATTTTTAATGTAAATGGCAAGGCCACAGTGTGACACACCCCTTGGTTACATCACAGAACAGGAAAAAAAAGAAGCTAGGTTACTTTACACGAAGAAAGGTCAACAAATCAAAATCACCATCCAGCCCACTCCCAAATGGCTCTTCTTACAAGGTTGTATTCCTCCTGCTGGATTCAACCAGTCCAAGGAGGGAGATGTGTTGTCCTCGCCCACAACTGTACACATGCCATACCTGCAGCTTGTAAGTTAACATAGCTGATCAGTGATCATCAATCACTCCATGGTCGGTCCCATAGCCCACTTCCCTTCTGCACTGGGCCAGATGATAAATAAATAGTTCATCTTGGTTACTCATCCTGCCACTTTTGCAAGGATCATTAATTGCACTGATCCGGTGAAACAGGCACAATCAGTTTTTTTCTAACTAAGCATGTGACACAGCGCCACCCCCACGCCCCTTTTTCCTTCACATAACAATTTCCCCCAAAATCTTACAGCCACAGAGAGTAATTATTTTGTGAGGGATGTTTACTAACTAGAAACAATTACAATCTTAAATATTGTGTTTTGGTGAAATTGCAAATTTAAAAAAGAAAGGTTTAATTTCATCAATGTACATACTATAGCTAAACTGGCGATTTTTTAAGTTTTTAGTTTTCTCAATTTTCTGGTGTTGTGTCATTGTCTAGCATCCCAGGAGGGATTTAGCAACAAATGGCAAAAGGTTTTTAGAACCTGTCTAATTATTTTAAAAAACTAGTTTTAAAAATGCTAGTCAACTAGAATCAGAGAGTTCAAATATGCTGAAATTTTATTTTATTTTATTTGGAATTTCGAGATTTTTCCCCACTAAAAAATGGGAATATTATGAAAGAATAGTCCCTTTTAATCACATTTTTTGGGGAATTTCCTCATAAACCCAGGAAAAAAAAAAAAAAACATTTTTTTTAACCCCCTCCCCTTCCTGGAATAGGTAGGCTAGTGATAGCTGATCTAAAACTGCGTGAGAAAGTATGATGGTTGTAGTTGACCCCATGGGTTTTGGTGGCCCAAATGACGCAAGTGGAGTTAGAAGGGTCAGATATGAGAAAGAGTTGGGACACCAGTAGGTAACTTAACTAGGTGGCCAGTTAGTTCTGCCCAGCCAACCAAGCAGAACTGGGAACTAGAGTACTACTTACACACATGTATATATGTGTGTGTGTAGTATCTATCTATATATTCTATATACATATCGCTCCCGCTTCACTAAAAGGTGGGTTGGTCATTGATGGCCAATAATTCACATTCCTGAATAATCCTGACACCCTTCTCATCCAATGGATGTGCTCCTAATTCCCGCCATCCATCCATTGGGCCCCATCACCCCATCTGCCCCCTCTCAATTTGTACTCCCAAACAATCACCCCTACACCCCATATCCCCTCCTCCTCCCCCATGCACTCCACACGTCCAGATGTAAGTGGATAGATCTAACTGTGGTTTAGCATGGTTATTAGTTGGGTTGGGTTGGGTTCTAACCCAGTATTTGGTTTAAATATATGGTAAACTTCTATGGGAGCATAAGTGATAATGTAGGTTCAAGACTCTTCCTAAGACTACAAATAATTTATAAATTACCCATTGACGAGGTTTACTAATAAGTGACTAAACCTTTTTGCTGAGTAACTTAGTGCATGCCTTCAGCTATGGATCAGTAAGTTGTCAGTAACATGAAGGCCACAACAAACACTTGAGCACTTGAATAGGGAGGACTTGGTAAGTAGTAGGGAACTTTGATGTGTTGATGATGAGAGAAAAAGAGAGGGAGGGAGGGGAGACTTTGTTTGTGTGTACTGTACCATATAAGCACCCTAGATAAATAAATTAATGAATAAAGGAAAAACACCCCGCAAAGAACAAGAGAAGAATAAAAGAAAGGACCGAAGTCAAACAGAAGATCACACCTGAAAGTGCAGAACACACAATGGGGAGCCCTAAGAGGAGAAAACATGAACCTAGGACCTAAACCCATCACTAGTAGCACAAAACAAGGATGTGTATATGTGACTATGCAATGCCTGAGCACAATTTGGCAATACAGGTACCATACATACTTTTCAGAAGCCAGCTGCAGACAACTTTAACCTTTCATCCGTTATCTACTTACCACACGGTACAGATGTACTGGCACAAGCTCCTTTCTATAAATACTTCTTTTTATCGACCACCAGCACCAGTGATTTTTTCCCCCCAGAATTTTGTCCTTTTTCCAACAATAAAGTTGGGGTTTTTTTTTCCAAAAAATCAGATATTAAAAATAAAATCTGGTGTAAGTTTGACTAAATTTCTAAATTTTTGCAAATTTTTTTGCCAAATTCTTGATGTCACAAAATTGGAAAGAAAAAAGAAACATTTTGCCAGTTATCTACTTACCACATGATAAGGATGTACCAGCTCCAGCTCCTTTCTATAAAAAATTAACTTTTTATGAACCACCAGCACCAGTGATTTTATTTTCCCCCTAAATTTTGTCCTTGTTTCGATGATAAAGCTGGGATAGTTTTCCAAAATTTTGGACAAATTCTAGTGTAAATTTGACTACTTTTTACTAATTTTTTGAATTTTTTTTGTCAAACTTTTGATATCACGAAATAGAAAAATGAAAAAAAACTGCTAGAGTAACCTTTTTATATTTTACAATTAAAAATTTAACTTCTCCAGGGTTTGAGGTGTATTTGGAATATTATGCAACTGGGAGCCAGAAATGTCTGGTTATCTTATTGCAAAGTATATAATAGGTACTATGCCCAGCTTTGAGACCTAATGATGATTTCAGACCCCTCCACACTTAAGTCTTATCACCACGGGTTCTTCCTTTGATTGGTTCACAGGATACTTGTGTAACTTTTGAGATAGACCAGTAATAACAATAATGTGTCCTCAAATAGCATCATGGTAATTATTATTATTTCAGAAAGGTGGCCCCTCCTTGCAAGTTGTTCCTTATACTTCAGTGGCTTCAAAATGACAATGGGGAAAAAAGAAGTTGACCTTTTTCCCCCCCCACCCATCTCTAAACATGTGAGTAGTGCATGTTGGTTGGAGGAGGCTCTGTAAGCTTTCAATGGGCTCAAAAAGGACACTGTTTTCCCGGGGGCATTTTGAAGGTGTTTGTCCCCCCTGAGTTTTTTGGGTGACAAGTTTTCACTATTTTGCAAATTGTTTTGAGAGAAACCTAGAAAAGGAAAAGGAAAACAAAAAATCTTTTTCTTTGTCAAAAATTCGTCCACATGTTTTTGTTCTCAATTGTTTCAGAGGGTAAAATATGGAACCTTTATAGAGACTGTAATAATAATAATAATGTATATATATATATATATATAAATTTTTTACAAGTGAAAGTTGAAATGGGGTGGAAGTGATGATGTACTATATAGATAATAACATTCCAGTGCATCCAATGAAATACACAGGCACAAGAGTGATTCCCCTTAATTGCATTGTCATACTATTCCTGAATTTGAGAACAAAGTATGGACAAATTTTATGCGTTTACAAAATCATACCTTGCGCAAATCCATCCTTACAACCCCAACCCCACATTACCTTTCCCTAAAGAGGACCCATTTGAGGCGCAAGACGATAAAAATTTGATACTTATTACAGGGTCCCCCCCCCAGCTGAAACTTTCTTAAACCAAGCAGCCACTTGTTCCAATAGGTAGATTCTTCTTCCAAGGTGGAACAGAAGGAAACTTCCAAGGCCCACACAGGAGGGAGGGGATCTAATCCTTTTCTTGCAGAAATTTTATGACAAATTTTTTTATATGTAACAGGCCTTGAAAACAGAGTGTACAGTTTTCCTGTGGTCTGTGTAACAAATTCTCAGAACACGGTGTGAACAGAGCGTCAAAAACAACCGCATAAATGATTCCCTTCTTTCGTGGTGGCTAAAGAAGAGGAGGTAACCTCTGATGAGTTAGTTGCCTGTAAGAGTGCCTAGTCAGGTTGGGTGTCCCATGCGTTAATTTAACTTAACTGTCTGTGTTTTGATCAGATGGGTTCAATTAAAAACCTCCCCCAAAATCTGTCAATTGCAGCCAGTGCAGTGCAGTGCAGTCCATTTGAATTCATTTTGTTAACTTATACACAGAGGGCAAGTTAATTGATGCAAGCTCTCATGAGTTCTATTCATTAGTTAGTTATAACCAGGCCTCTTGTGAAAAATGATAAAAGTTACAATCTTGTGCAAGAAACAGGAATCTTCTTTTTTTCTTTCCTCCAATTTCAGACTCAAGTTCCGGGCTGGAAGATTTGAATATTAATGCTGTAAAGAGACACAGGTCTAGAGTCTAGAGTGCAGGTGATCATAGTCGCAAGCAGCACAAAATGTTTCTGTCACAAGGACACTGGATTACCATCCAAAGTGGGTCATAAAATTACTTATGTGCTCTCAAGAATCCAGACTTCTTGGATGAAGAAGAAGACAGCTGCTAGGAGTTTGTGGTTGTTGGTCTAATAAAGAATCTAGACCAGCAGAACTCCACAAAGACACTAATTGACTTTTGAGTGCTGAGAGAACATGATGCTCCAGCAAGATGAAATTACAATGTTTGGAACCATCTCCAGCAAACATTTTTCATGTCCAGGACTCAAAAAATATGCAAAATGAGAGTTTGCATCAGCACAATGAACACTGTAAACAGGTGTTCAAAAGATCCATAATTGGAAATAGATAAACACTTGAGAAAAGAATAAGAAATTGTAATTCTTTACAACTTAAGCTCGTAATAAACTTGTAGGATGAAAGATTGTCCTCCCACTATGTAGATAGGCCATTTGAGCACATCTCAATGACCTCCTGGACTTAAGACACCCATCTACAAGGGTCATGTACAAGGAGGGGAAAACTATGTTCCACACTAAGGTCCTCCAGTTTGTCTTGAGAGAACACAATCCAAAAGCTTGGCTGCTACAGATTTGTAGCACAC